>Ga0222423_1000014_pt1 | contig 257460 bp, 220 predicted proteins | sample 3A0metagenome_FD_182472 | JGI IMG/M metagenome (GOLD analysis project Ga0222423, IMG submission 182472) | Enriched microbial communities from leaf-cutter ant dump, University of Wisconsin, Madison, United States - 3A0 (version 2) | ecosystem: Environmental > Terrestrial > Nest > Insects nest >...
AAGTAGGTCATCGTCAGGCTCTTACAAACCCCTCAGCCCCTCCCTGGTTCTACCAGGCGAGGGGCTGCGGCTTTTGTGCGTCAGCTGCACCATCAGCTCACCAGCTCCTATCAAATACGTTCCAATCATGCAGATTCAGGAGATTCTCTATTCGCAGGGTTTTGGCACGCGCCGCGTTTGCGCCGGACTGGTGCAGCAAGGCATGGTGGCTGTATGCGAGGCTGCGGCAGGCGATTGGACGGTGTGCCTGGATGCAAGCCACGAGTTGGAGCCGGAAGGTTTGCGCTTTCGCGTACAGGGGATCGATTGGCAGTACCACGCCAAGGCGTATCTCATGCTTTACAAGCCGGCCGGTGTGGAATGTTCGCAAAAACCGTCTGCGTATCCCAGCGTGTACACCTTGCTGCCGGCGCCGTTGCGCCAGCGGCCTTCCAAAAGTGCGGTCAGCGGTGTGCAGGCGGTCGGACGTTTGGATCAGGACACGACGGGGCTGTTGTTGCTGAGTGACGATGGCCAGTTTATCCATCGCATGAGTTCCCCGAAGAAGCATGTCCCCAAGGTGTATCGGATAACGGCCAAGCATGAAGTGAGCGCGGCGCAGGTGCAGGCCCTGCTCGCTGGAGTGCAATTGGACGACGAACCTGGGCTGGTGCGTGCAGCCGCATGCGAGCGGATCGACGCGCATACCCTTGACCTGACTCTGACCGAAGGCAAGTACCACCAGGTCAAGCGCATGATCGCGGCCGCCGGTAACCGCGTGCTGGCGCTGCATCGCCATCGGATCGGGGGCCTGGTGCTCCCTGGGGATCTTGCCCCTGGGCAGTGGCGCTGGCTGGCGCAGCACCAGCTGGAGCTGCTGCGCGGCGCATGAAGGCGGGTTGGGCGCCATGCCGGGCGGGGGGTATGCTCGGGGGGCCATGAATCTCTTGCTCGACTCTTTCTGGCGCGCGGCCGCGTACTGCTTGATGCCGCGCATCATCGCACTGTCCCTGATGCCGCTGCTCCTGATTTCGCTGGTGGCCGCGGCAGGGTGGTACTTCTTCTGGGATTCCGCCGTCGCCTGGCTGCAGGCCGCGCTGGAGCAGGCATCGTGGTTGGGAATGCTGTGGCAGTGGCTGGGGCGCTGGGGTGTGGAGCACGTGCCGGACACGCTTGCTCCCTTGCTGCTCGTCGCCGTGACGCTGCCCGTGATCGTGCTCGTCTGCGTGTTGTCCGTTGCGCTGCTGATGACCCCTGCCGTGGTCGATCTGGTTGCACAGCGGCGTTTCCCCATGCTGGAGCGCAAGCATGGCGGCTCGTTCGTGGCCAGTCTGGCGTGGTCGTTGGGCAGTACCCTGGCGGCGGTGCTGGCGCTCGTGCTGTCCATGCCGCTGTGGCTGATTCCTCCGCTGGTGCTGGTGCTGCCGCCGTTGATCTGGGGCTGGCTGACCTACCGTGTGATGGCATTCGACGTTTTGGCAGAGCATGCCAGCCGCATCGAACGCCAGGACATCCACAAGCGCCATTACGTGCGCTTGCTGCTGATGGGTGTGCTGTGCGGTTTTGCCGGCGCCGCGCCGGCCATCGTCTGGGCGTCAGGCGTGGTATTCGTGGCGGCCTTTCTTGTGCTGGTGCCTCTGGCCATCTGGATCTATACGCTGGTGTTCGCCTTTTCCTGCTTATGGTTCACGCACTATTGCCTGTACGCGCTGCAGCAGCTGCGCGCGCAGGACGATGGCGCGCCGCAGGCGCCGCCGGGCGCAGGCGAATTGCCGGCCGCATAGCTGTTCATTCCCACCACATGGCTGCGATGTCGTGAGCGAAGATCGGGTAGTTCATCCAGATGCCGCGCAGGCCCTTGCGCAGCACGACGCCGATTTGCGGCGTATAGATCCAGGCGTTCACGGCGTCGTTCGCCAGCTGGCGCTGCATCTGGACAAACAGCTGCTGGCGTTCGCGGGCGTTGGCGGCCAGGGCGTGGCGCTGCACCAGGTCGCGGAAGGCGGCGCTGTCGTAGCCGAAGTAGTATGACGGGTCGGTGTAGATCGCGTAATCGAGCGGTTCGACATGGTTGATCAGCGTCATGTCGAATTGGCCCTTGAATGGGCCGGCGAGCCATTCACTCCACGACATGTTTTCCAGTTGGCAGTCGATGCCGACCTTGCCCAGGTATTCGGCGACCACCGGCCCGCCAATCAAGGCGTATGGCGTGGGAGGGATGGCCAGCCGTAGCCGCAAGGGAGATGCAACTGCGGCCTCCTTGAGCAGCGCGCGGGCGCGCTCCGGGTCGTAGGGGTAGACGCCGGTCAGATTGATGTAGCCCGCGTCGGTAGGGGCGAAGTGGCTGCCGATGGCCGTGCCTCGCCCGTCCATGGCGCGGCGGATGAAGCCCTCGCGGTCGATGGCGTGGCTGATGGCGCGGCGCACGCGCACGTCGTTCAGGCGCGCGCGCCGGTTGTTCAGCGCCACCATGCATTTGCCGCCGGACGCACCCACCAGGATCTGGTAGCGGTTGTCGTCCTGAAAGCGCCGCACGGTGCGTGTGGCGAACTGGTACAGCAGATCGACCTCGCCGTCCTGCAAGGCCTTTTCCTGCGCCTCGGGCGTGCTGATGAAGCGGTAGGTGGCGCTGTGCATGCGCAGCTGCGCGGCGTTGCGGTAGCGCGCGGCACGCTGCAGGGTGATGCGCTCGCCGCGCTGCCACTGGTCGATCTGGTATGGCCCGGTGCCTACGGGATTTCTGGAGGCCTGTTCTGCAGTGTCCGGATGCAGGATGACGGCGGAGCTCTCTCCCAGGCGAAACGGCAGGCTGGCATCCGCGTGGTGCAGCTGCAGCACCACGCGGTAGGCGTCCGGGGTGGTGATGTGCGCGATGTTGTCGAACAGGGCGCGGCGCGACTTGTTCTTCGAGCCGGGGGCTACGGCGCGCTCGAAGCTGAACCGCACGGCAGAGCTGTCGAAGGGTTTGCCGTCATGAAAGCGCACGCCTTCACGCAGGCGGATGCTGTAGCTGCGGCCGTCTGTGTCATGCTCCCACGCGGTGGCGAGCAGGGGCGAGGTGCTGCCGTTTTCCTCGATCTTGGTGAGCCCTTCCAGGATGTTGTAATGCACCACCTCGCCAATCGAGGCGGAGGGCGCCGTGGTGGGGTCGAGGCTGTCAGGGCCCAGCGAAAGATTGATTTCGACGTGGCGCCGGGCGGCGTGATCCTGGGCCCTGGCGATGCCGCTGGCCCCCAGCGCCAGGGCGCCGGCCAGGCAGGTGCGCCGGGTCATGGACACAGGCGGAAAAATGGGGGCGGATGGAGTCATGGCCGTGAAATGCTGCAAGTTGTGACATAGTATCCAGGCTCGCCCCTTTTTGCGCCATATCAAATACCACTGTCCGCCCATGCCTCACGCACCGGCCCACCGCAAACCAGGCTCGCGCACACGGCGCGCCTGGTGGTTGCTGCCGCCGCTGGTGCTTGGGTTGTTCGTGGCCATGGGCTGGGGCATGTGGCGCTTCTACCAGGAGCGCGAACTGCGTTTCGCCCATCAGATCGAGGGCGGCCTGGGCGCCATCAACCAGCTGCAGGCCGAAGGTGTGGCTGATTGGCGTCAGCGCCGCCTGGGCGAGGCCATGGCCCTGATGGACGATGCGCCCTACGCCCGGGCCGTGGCGCGCTGGCGCGCCGCCGGGCGCGAGGCGGCGGCGTCGCTCGATGAAACCGTGCACGAGCGTTTGCGCTCGCTGGTCGAGCACATGCAGTACAGCAGTGCCCAACTGGTCGACCCCGACGGGCGTCTGCTGATGAGCGCGGCTGGCCCCGCGTACGGCGCGCTGCCAGTGGCCGAGCAGGCAGCGCTGGTTCGTGCCTTCGAAAGTGCCCAGCCGATCGTGGTAGGGCTGCGCCGCGATCCGGCGTTTTCCTTCGTTTTCTACAGCATGCTGGCGCCGCTGTACGACGGCAGCACGCCCGTGGGCGCCGTCTGGCTGGTGGTGGATGCGCGCACCGGCCTGTATCCGCTGCTGCAGACCTGGCCGAACAACAGCGCCACGGCTGAATCGCTGCTGGTGCGGCGCGAGGGGGGCGACGCGCTGTACCTGAGTCCGCTGCGCCACCGCGGTGATGAGCCGCTGACGCTGCGCGTGCCCGCCGGGCAGCAGGAACGCAACCCGGTGCTGCAGGCCATCGCCGGCGTGCGTGGCGCGGTGTACGGCGCGGACTATCTGGGCCACCAGGTGCTGGCCACCGTCAGCGCCGTGCCCGACAGCGACTGGCTGCTGGTCTCCAAGATCGACCGCGCCGAGGTCTTCTCCGATGCGCAGCGGCGCGAATGGCTGTCGCTGGGCCTGCTGGTCAGCCTGGGGCTGATGGCCGCAGGCTGCATGGTGGTGCTGTGGCAGTGGCGCGCGTGGCGCCGCGAGCGCGCGCTCAAGGAAACGCTGCAGCGCAACATGCGCTGGCTGGACGCGGCGCAGAAGGCGGCGGCGGTCGGCTACTTCGCCTACGACGGCGAGCGGCGCAAGTTCACCATGTCGCGCATGGCCAACGTGATCTTCGGCCGGCCCGGAGCGGGCTCGCTGGCCCTGCCCGCCTGGATCGCCATGCTGCACGAGGACGAACGCGAGCATGTGCTGGCGGTGCACGGCAAGGCCATGGACGAGCGCCAGGCGCTGCGCCTGCAGTACCGCATCCGCCGCGCCAGCGACCAGCAGGTGCGCTGGATCGAGGTCTGGGGCGAGTACGACACCGCCTACGGCGTGCAGCCGGCGCGCATGACCGGCACGGTGCAGGACATCACCGAGCGCAAGCAGGTCGAGGAGCAGTTGGAGGGCTACCGCGCGGCGCTGGAGGCGCGCGTGCGCATCGACCCGCTGACCCAGGTGGCCAACCGTCTGGCGCTCGATGAGGTGGTGGCCCAGGAATGGGCGCGCGCCGAGCGCTCGGGCGACGCGCTGGCGCTGCTGATGGTGGACGTGGATCACTTCAAGGCCTTCAACGACCACTACGGCCACATGGCCGGCGACATCTGCCTGCAGGCCGTGGCGCGCGCGCTGGTCGGGCAGACCGGGCGTGCCGGCGACATGCTGGCGCGCTACGGCGGCGAGGAATTCGCCATGCTGCTGCCCGGCGCGGATCTCGACCAGGCTCGCGCCGCCGCCGAGCGCCTGTGCCAGGCCGTGCGCGACCTGGGCATCGAGCACGCGCGCGGCTGCGCGTGCGGCGTGGTCAGCATCAGCGTCGGCGTGGCCAGCCTGCACCCCGCGCGGCAGGGGCCGGTCACGGGCCAGCCGCGCAGCGGCGTGGACGTGGCGCAGGCGCTGTTTCAACAGGCCGACGCTGCGCTGTACTGCGCCAAGCACCGCGGGCGTGACCAGGTCGCCGACTTCTGCGCGGACTGCGATCAGGTGCTGCACGATCCGCCCGACAGCCTGTTCACCCCTGGCCCATGATGTTCCAGGCCCTGTTGTTCGACTGCGACGGCGTGCTCGTCGACAGTGAAGCCATCACCAACGGCGTGCTCTGCCAGATGCTCAATGAAGCCGGCTGGGCCCTGTCCGCCGCCGACTGCGTGCGCCTGTTCATCGGCCGCACGGTGCGCAGCCAGGCCGCGCTGATCGAGGCGCAGACCGGCGCGCCACTGACGGACGCCTGGATGGACGCTTTCTACGCGCGGCGCAACGCGGCGCTGGCCGCCGGCCTGGTGGCCATCGACGGCGCCGTGGCCGCCGTGCACGCGCTGCACGTGGGCGGATTCGCCGGGCGCATGGCCGTGGCCTCGGGCGCCGACAAGCCCAAGGTGCTGATGCAGCTGGACAAGGTGGGCCTGGCGCCGTTCTTCGGCGCGCACGTCTACAGCGGCCACGACCTGCCGCGCACCAAGCCTTGGCCCGACGTGTACCTGGCCGCCGCCGCCGCCGTGGGCGCGCCGCCCGCGCGCTGCCTGGTGGTCGAGGACTCCGCCACCGGCGTGGCCGCGGGCGTGGCGGCCGGCGCCACCGTGTGGGGCTACTGCCCGCGCCAGGGCGCGCACAGCACGCCGCAGATGCTGCGCGAGGCTGGGGCGCAGCACGTGTTCGACGACATGGGGGAATTGCCAGAACTTATAAAACAATAGCTGTTTGCCCTTGTAATACAAGGATTTCAGATATTTTTATATTTGAAATTGGCTTGTATAAAGCGCAAACAGCTATTGTCTTATTTAGCAACCGCCCCTCTCGCATCGACCCGGAACTGCGCCGGCGACATGCCCGTCCACAGGCGGAAGGCGCGCGTGAAGCTCTTGTCGCTGTGGTAGCCGCAGGCCTGCGCCACGCGCTTGACCGGGCGGTTGGTGCGCAGCAGCAGCGCGATGGCGTGCTCGCGCCGCACCTCGTCCTTGATCTGCTGCAGGCCGTGTCCCTCGTCGTGCAGCTGCCGGTGCAGGCTGCGCGTGGACAGCAGCAGCTGCTGCGCCAGCGTCTCGGCCGTGTGCCGGCAGTCGGCCGCCAGCAGCTGGCGCACGCGCTGCGCCAGGCGGCGCTCGCGCCGGTAGGGGCGCACCTGGATGGGCAGGGCGCGCTCCAGCATGCGCTGCAGCGCCGCCTCGTCGCGCGCCAGCGGCACGCTCAGGTAATGCGCGGGCAGCAGCAGGCAGGCCTGCGGCGCGCCGAACGCCACCGGGCCGGGGAACAGCACGCGGTACACGTCGGCGTGCGCCGGCGCGGCAAACGGAAACCGCGCGCCGGCCAGCGCCAGCGGCTCGTCGATGAGCCAGCTGGCCACGCCGTGGATGTTGCGCAGCAGCGAGACCAGGCAGAACTCGCGCAGCGCGCCCAGCTCCCGCACCTCGTGCACGGCCAGGCAGGCGGTGCTGCCCTGCGCCGTCAGCGTCAGCCGCAGGTCGTCCACCAGCAGGCCGTGGTGGCGGCACCAGCGTGCCAGTGCCAGGCCCAGCGTGGCGCTGCTGATGCTGGCGCGCGCCAGCATGCCGTAGCTGCCCCAGGGCAGGCGGCGCGCAAACCAGCCCAGGCCTTCGTCGTCCAGTTCGCGCATGGCGGCGTGCGACAGCGCCTCGAACTGCAGGGCGGTGATGCGCTGGCTGGCGTCGGCCGCCGCATCTGGCGTGATTTGTGCCTTCTGCAGTGCTGCGGCGGGGCTCATGCCGCGCTGCGCGTAAGCCTGCATGATGGCCTGCACGAACGCCATGGGCGTGAGCGCCGGGTGCTGCCTGGCGGCGGCCTGGGCGAGCGGCGTGGGCAGCAGCGTCGGGGTGTACATGCTGGCAATTATTGCAACCTTGATGGCCTGCAATGAAAACCCATGCGGCTTATGCTGGCGCCCAAAGGAGACACGCATGTCCGCCCAGACCGATACGCCCGCACCCAGCCACGCGGTAGGCCGCACCGACCAGCCGCTCATCGAGCAGACCCTTGGCGACTTCTTCGCCGCCATGGCCGCGCGCCAAGGCCCGCGCGAAGCCCTGGTCAGCCGCCACCAGGGCCTGCGCTACAGCTACGCCGAGCTGCACCAGGCCACGCGCCGCCTGGCCAGCGCGCTGCTGGGCCTGGGGCTGGCGCCGGGCGACCGCGTCGGCATCTGGTCGCACAACAACGCCGAATGGGTGCTGATGCAGCTGGCCACGGCGCAGGTCGGGCTGGTGCTGGTCAACATCAACCCGGCGTACCGCACGGCCGAGCTGGAATACGCGCTCAACAAGGTTGGCTGCAAGGCGCTGGTGACCATGGCGCAGTTCAAGACCAGCGACTACCTGGGCATGCTGCGCGAGCTGGCGCCCGAGTTGGCGCTGTGCCTGCCGGGCAAGCTGGCGTCCAGGCGCCTGCCGCAATTGCGCCACGTGGTCTGGATCGACGTGGCCGGCCAGGGCAGCGAGCAGCCGGGCATGCGGCGCTTCTCCAGCCTGCTGGCGGCGGGTGACGCGCAGGACGCGCGCATCGACGCCATCGCCGCCGGGCTGGGGGCGGGCGACCCGATCAACATCCAGTTCACCAGCGGCACCACGGGGTTCCCGAAGGGCGCGACGCTGACGCACCGCAACATCCTGAACAACGGCTTCTTCATCGGCGAGTGCATGAACCTCACGCCCGCCGACCGGCTGTGCATCCCCGTGCCGCTGTACCACTGCTTCGGCATGGTGCTGGGCAACCTGGCCTGCCTCACGCACGGCAGCACCATCGTCTACCCCAACGATGGGTTCGAGCCGCTGTCGGTGCTGCAGGCCGTGCAGGACGAGAAATGCACCGGCCTGCACGGCGTGCCCACCATGTTCATCGCCGAGCTCGACCACCCGCGCTTCGCCGAGTTCGACCTGTCGAGCCTGCGCACCGGCATCATGGCCGGCAGCCCCTGCCCGATCGAGGTCATGAAGCGCGTGCAGGCCGACATGCACATGGGCGAGGTGACCATCGCCTACGGCATGACCGAAACCAGCCCCGTGAGCTGCCAGAGCGACGCCGACACGCCGCTGCAAAAGCGCGTCTCCACCGTGGGCCGCGTGCAGCCGCACCTGGAGGTGAAGATCGTCGACCCCGACACCGGCCTGACCGTGCCGCGCGGCGAGCGCGGCGAGTTCTGCACCAAGGGCTACTCGGTCATGCACGGCTACTGGGGCGACGAGGAAAAAACGCGCGAAGCCATCGACGAAGGCGGCTGGATGCACACCGGCGACCTGGCCACGATGGACGACGAGGGCTACGTGAACATCGTCGGGCGCATCAAGGACATGGTGATACGCGGCGGCGAAAACCTCTACCCGCGCGAAATCGAGGAATTCCTGTACCGCCACCCGCAGGTGCAGGACGTGCAGATCGTCGGCGTGCCCGACGAGAAATACGGCGAGGAGCTGTGCGCCTGGATCATCGCCAAGCCCGGCACCAGCCCGACCGAGGACGACATCCGCGCCTTCTGCAAGGGCCAGATCGCGCACTACAAGGTGCCGCGCTACATCCGCTTCGTCACGGGCTTCCCGATGACGGTGACGGGCAAGATCCAGAAATTCAAGATCCGGGACGCCATGAAGGACGAACTCGGCCTGCAGGAAGGTAAGACAGCATGATTCTCGAATCCCAACTCAACCCGCGCTCGGCCGACTTCCAGGCCAACGCCGCGGCCATGCAGGCGCTGGTGGACGACCTGGCCGCGCAGGTCGAAAAAATCGCCCAGGGCGGCGGCGAGGCCGCGCGCGCCAAGCACGTGGCGCGCGGCAAGCTGCTGCCGCGCGAGCGCGTGGCCATGCTGCTCGACCCTGGCACGCCCTTCCTGGAAGTGGCGCCCCTGGCCGCGCTGCACATGTACCACGACGACGCGCCCGGCGCCGGGCTGATCGCCGGCATCGGCCGCGTCTCGGGCGTGGACTGCATGATCGTGTGCAACGACGCCACCGTGAAGGGCGGCACCTACTACCCGGCCACCGTCAAGAAGCACCTGCGCGCGCAGGAGATCGCCGAGCAGAACCGCCTGCCCTGCATCTACCTGGTCGATTCGGGCGGCGCCAACCTGCCCAACCAGGACGAGGTCTTTCCCGACCGCGACCACTTCGGCCGCATCTTCTACAACCAGGCCAACATGAGCGCGCAGGGCATCGCCCAGATCGCCGTCGTGATGGGCAGCTGCACCGCCGGCGGCGCCTACGTGCCGGCCATGAGCGACGAGACCATCATCGTCAAGAACCAGGGCACCATCTTTCTGGGCGGCCCGCCGCTGGTCAAGGCCGCCACGGGCGAGGAAGTCACCGCCGAGGATCTGGGCGGCGGCGACGTGCACACGCGCCTGTCGGGCGTGGCCGACCACCTGGCCCACAACGACCTGCACGCGCTGGCGCTGGCGCGCGCCGCCGTGGCCAACCTGAACGCGCAGCCGCCCCAGGCCCATGCCGACCCGGCGCCGCAGGCGCCCAGGTACGACGCTCGCGAGCTGTACGGCGTGATCCCCACCGACACGCGCAAGCCCTTCGACGTGCGCGAGATCATCGCCCGCATCGTCGACGACAGCGCGTTCGACGAATTCAAGGCGCGCTACGGCAACACGCTGGTATGCGGCTTCGCGCGCATCGAGGGCATGGCCGTGGGCATCGTCGCCAACAACGGCATCCTGTTTTCCGAGTCGGCGCAGAAGGGCGCGCACTTCATCGAGCTGTGCTGCCAGCGCAAGATCCCGCTGGTGTTCCTGCAGAACATCACCGGCTTCATGGTCGGGCGCAAGTACGAGAACGAGGGCATCGCCCGCCACGGCGCCAAGATGGTCACGGCCGTGGCCACGGCCAACGTGCCCAAGTTCACCATCATCATCGGCGGCAGCTTCGGCGCCGGCAACTACGGCATGTGCGGGCGCGCGTATTCGCCCCGCTTCCTCTGGATGTGGCCCAACGCGCGTATCAGCGTGATGGGTGGCGAGCAGGCCGCCAGCGTGCTTGCCACCGTCAAGCGCGACGGCATAGAGCGCAAGGGCGGCCAGTGGAGCGCTGAGGAGGAGGAAGCCTTCAAGGCCCCGATCCGCCAGCAGTACGAAAAGCAGGGCCACCCCTACTACGCCACCGCCCGCCTGTGGGACGACGGCATCATCGACCCGGCCGACACGCGCCGCGTGCTGGCGCTGGGCCTGGCCGCCGCGCGCCACGCGCCCATTCCAGACGTGAAGTTTGGTGTATTCCGCATGTGACATGAAGCACCCCCTGAGTCGCTTCGCGCCTTCCCCTTCTCTCGCCTCGCTGCGCGAGGCGGGAAGGGGACGCCCCCAGCGCGGCGGGGCGGCCCTTGCGCGGGGGCTCCGGCCTGCGCTGCGACGGTTTCGCAGCCCGTGGATGGCACTTGGCACGTTGAATTTTTGAAATGAACATCATGACTAAGCCCAATCTGGTTGTCGCGTATGAAGGCGCCGTGGCGCGCATCACCCTGACTCAGCCCGAGGTGCGCAACGCCTTCAGCGACGAGGTCATCGCCGAGATCACCGCCGCCTTCACCGAGGTCGGCGCGCGCGCCGACGTGCGCGCCGTGGTGCTGGCGGCCGAGGGGCCGGCCTTCTGCGCCGGCGCCAACCTGAACTGGATGCGCCGCATGGCCGACTACACGCGCGGCGAGAACCTGGCGGACGCCGCCAAGCTCGCCGAGATGCTGCGCGTGATCTACGAGTGCCCCAAGCCCACCATCGCCCGCGTGCAGGGCGACGTGTACGCCGGCGGCATGGGCCTGGTGGCCGCGTGCGACATGGCGGTGGCGGTGGACACGGCGGGTTTTTGCCTGAGCGAGGTCAAGCTGGGCCTGATTCCGGCCACCATCAGCCCCTACGTCATCCGCGCCATGGGCGCGCGCGCCGCGCACCGCTACTTCCTGACGGCCGAGCGCTTCGACGCCCTTGAGGCGCTGCGCATCGGCTTCGTGCATGCGGTGGCGGGCGCCGGCCAGCTGGACGCCAAGGTCGACGAACTGCTCAAGGCCCTGACCACTGCCAGCCCGAATGCCGTGCGCGCCTGCAAGAAGCTGGTCATCGACGTGGCCGAGCGCGAGATCAACGCCGCGCTGATTGCCGCCACCGTGGAAGGCATCGCCGACATCCGCGCCAGCGACGAGGGCAGGGAAGGTGTGCAATCGTTCCTGCAAAAACGCAAACCCGCCTGGCTGGCCTGAAGGCGACCATGGACGCTCTCTGGCCCCAGATCGTGCAATGGTTCCAGTCGCTGGGCCTGCACGTTGACGCCAGCCAGGCGCACGCCGTGGCCGAGGGCGCGGCGCGCGCCGCGGGGCAGCTGGACATGCCCGGCCTGCTGGCGCTGGCCGCCGCGCTGGGCTGGGCCAGCGGCTTTCGCTTGTACGCGGTGGTGTTCCTGGTCGGTGGCATGGGTGCGGCCGGCTGGATCGCGCTGCCGCCGGGCCTGGCGGTGCTGCAAAGCCCGGTGGTGCTCCTCGCCAGCGGCTTCATGCTGCTGGTCGAGTTCTTTGCCGACAAGCTGCCCTGGCTCGATTCGCTCTGGGACGGCCTGCACGCCTTCATCCGCGTGCCGGCCGGCGCGCTGCTGGCGGCCGGCGTGTTCGGCGCCGACAACGCCAGCATGGCCGTGGTGGCCGGCCTGCTGGGCGGCACGCTGTCGGCTACGGCGCTGGCCACCAAGATGACGGCGCGCGCGGCGGCCAATACCTCGCCCGAGCCGTTTTCCAACTGGGGCCTGTCGTTCCTGGAGGACGGCCTGGTCGTCGCCGTGGTGTGGCTGGCCACGCAGCATCCGCTGGCGTTCGGCATTGCGCTGGTGCTGGCGCTGCTGGTGTCGGCGCTGCTGCTGGTGGTGCTGTTCAAATTCCTGCGCGCCGTGCTGCGGCGTGTTTCCTCTGTGTTTTCTGCTTCTGCCAAGGTGGCCTGAATGTTCCAAAAAATCCTGATTGCAAACCGTGGGGAGATCGCCTGCCGGGTCGCGGCAACGGCCAGGCGCATGGGCGTGCAGACCGTCGCCGTGTACTCCGACGCCGACGCGCAGGCCAAGCACGTCGCCGCCTGCGACGAGGCCGTGCACATCGGCGCCAGCGCGCCCAAGGATAGCTATCTGCGCTGGGAACGCATCATCGAGGCCGCCAAGGCCACCGGCGCGCAGGCCATCCACCCCGGCTATGGTTTCCTGAGCGAGAACGAGGACTTCGCCAACGCCTGCCAGGCGGCCGGCCTGGTCTTCATCGGCCCGCCCGCCTCCGCCATTTCGGCCATGGGGCTGAAGGCCGAGTCCAAGCGCCTGATGGCCAAGGCCGGCGTGCCGCTGGTGCCCGGCTACCAGGGCGAGGACCAAGACCCCGCCTTGCTGCAGCGCGAGGCCGACGCCATCGGCTACCCCGTGCTGATCAAGGCCAGCGCCGGCGGCGGCGGCAAGGGCATGCGCCTGGTCGAGCAAAGCGCGGACTTCGCCGCGGCGCTGCAGTCGTGCAAGCGCGAAGCCATCAACAGCTTCGGCAACGACGCGGTGCTGGTCGAGAAATACGTGCTGCGCCCGCGCCATATCGAGATCCAGGTGTTTGGCGACACGCACGGCAACTGCGTGTACCTGTTCGAGCGCGACTGCTCCGTGCAGCGGCGCCACCAGAAGGTGCTGGAAGAAGCCCCCGCGCCCGGCATGCCCCCCGCGCTGCGCCAGCAGATGGGCCAGGCGGCGGTGGCCGCCGCCCAGGCCGTGGGCTACGTCGGCGCGGGCACGGTCGAGTTCATCGTCGAGCAGCCGGGCGGCTACGACGCGCCCGAGCAGATGAAGTTCTACTTCATGGAGATGAACACGCGCCTGCAGGTCGAGCACCCGGTGACCGAGGCCATCACCGGCGAAGACCTGGTGGAGTGGCAGCTGCGCGTGGCCAGCGGCCAGCCGCTGCCCAAGCGCCAGGATGAACTCAAGATCACCGGCCACGCCATCGAGGCGCGCATCTGCGCCGAAAACCCGGACAACCAGTTTCTGCCCGCCACCGGCACCCTGCACGTCTACCGCAAGCCCGCGCACAGCGCTTTTGCGCGCAGCAGCCTGCGCTTTGACGACGGCGTGCGCGAGGGCGACGCGATCAGCCCGTTCTACGACTCGATGGTGGCCAAGCTCATCGTGCACGGCGCAACGCGCGGCGAGGCGCTGGCGCGGCTGGATGCGGCGCTGGCGCAAACGCACGTGGTGGGGCTGGCCAGCAACGTGCAGTTCCTGCGCTACGTGGTGCAAAGCGGCGCGTTCGCCAAGGCGCAGCTCGACACCGCGCTGATCGAGCGCGAGAGAACCGCATTGTTCCAGCAAGACCGCGTGGGCCTGCCGCTGACGGTGGCCGCCGCCGTGGCGCACGTGCTGCGCGGCGAGCGCGCCAGCGCGGGCTCCGACCCCTTCAGCCAGCGCGACGGCTGGCGCTCGCACGGGCTGAACCGGCGCCGCTTTGCCTTCGAGGCCGACGGCAAGCCGGTGGACGCCTGGCTGACCTACGGCAAGCACGGCGATCTGCACCTGGAGGTGGATGTGCCGGACGCGCCGGTGCAGGGCGCGTTGCAATGCGCCGCCGGCGGCGGCGGCGCGCTGGACGTGCAGTTTGCCGGCCAGCGCGCGCAGGCGCATGTCTACCTGCTGGGCGGCGTGGTGCACGTCTTCACGCCGCGCGGCGCGGCGCGCATCGCCACCGTCGATTTGCTGGCGCATGCCGGCGCCAGCACCGCCGAGGGCGGGCGCCTGACCGCGCCGATGCCGGGCAAGGTGGTGTCGTTTGCCGTCAAGGCCGGCGACACGGTGGCCAAGGGCCAGCCGCTGGCGGTGATGGAGGCGATGAAGATGGAGCACACCATCGCCGCGCCGGCCGATGGCGTGGTGGCCGAGCTGCTCTACGCCCCCGGCGACCAGGTGGCCGAGGGGGCCGAACTGCTCAAGCTCGCCGCCGCGTGACGGCGCCGCTGCCGCGCAGGCGCTACGCTACGGCCTTATGAAGATCACCGTTTGCTGTACCGACAACAAGGCCGAACCCTGGTGCCAGGGGCTGGCTGCCGCGCTCCCGGGCGCCGATGTTTCCGAGTGGCGGCCGGGCGCGCCGCAAGCCGACTACGCCGTGGTCTGGAAGCCGCCCCAGCAGCTGTGCGACGAGCAGCCGGGCCTGAAGGCCCTGTTCAACATCGGCGCCGGGGTCGATGCGCTGCTTGGGCTGCGCCTGCCGCCGCAGGCCCTGGTGGTGCGCCTGGACGACGCCGGCATGTCGGTGCAGATGGCCGAATACGTGTGCCAGGCCGTGATCCGGCACTTCCGCGAGTTCGACGCCTACGAGGCCGACATGCGCGCCGGCCGCTGGCTGTTTCGCCGGCCGCGGCTGCGCGGCGATTTTCCGGTTGGTGTGCTCGGCATGGGGGTGCTGGGCACGCGCGTGGCCACGGCGCTGGCGCAGTTCGAGTTCCCGGTCAATGGCTGGAGCCGTACGCCCAAGCAGCACATCGCGGGCGTCACCGGCTACAGCGGCGGCGCCCAGCTGCATGATTTCCTGGCCGCCAGCCGGGTGCTGGTGAACCTGCTGCCGCTCACGTCCGAGACGCAGGACATCCTGAACCGCGACACGCTCGCGCGCCTGCAGCCGGGCTGCTACGTGGTCAACGTGGCGCGCGGCGCGCATCTGGTGGAGCAGGATCTGCTCGACCTGATCGCCAGCGGCCACGTGGCCGGCGCCACGCTCGACGTGTTCCGCACCGAGCCGCTGCCCGCCGATCATCCGTTCTGGCACCACCCCGCCATCACACTGACCCCGCATACCTCGGCACGTACGCTGCGTGACGAGAGCGTGGCCCAGATCGCCGGCAAAATCCGCCTGCTGGAGCAGGGCGGCGCCATCAGCGGTATCGTCGATCCCGTGCGGGGCTATTGATCCGCGCCCCGCACTCCCGTACCCGAGGAACCATGGCATGAAGTATCCATCCCGCGTCCGCATCATCGACGTAGGCCCGCGCGACGGCCTGCAGAATGAAAAAAACCCGGTTCCCGCCCAAGTCAAGATCGCGCTGGTGCAGCGCCTGCAGCAAGCCGGCCTGCAGGAGATCGAGGTCACCAGCTACGTCAGCCCCAAGTGGGTGCCGCAGATGGCCGACAACCACGAGGTCATGGCCGGCATCGCGCGCCAGCCGGGCGTGCGGTTCAGCGTGCTCACGCCCAACCTGAAGGGCTGGGAGGCGGCCGTGGCCGACAGGCCGGACGAGATTGTCGTCTTCGGCGCCGCCAGCGAGGCCTTCAGCCAGAAGAACATCAATTGCAGCATTGCCGAGAGCATCGAACGCTTCGCCCCCGTGGTGGCCGCCGCCCGCGCCGCCGGCGTGGCGGTGCGCGGCGCGATGAGCTGCACCGTGGGCTGCCCCTACGAGGGCGACATCGCACCCGAGCGGGTGGCCTACCTGGCCGGGCTGATGAAGGGCATAGGCGTGCAGCGCGTGGACGTGGCCGACACCATCGGCGTGGGCACGCCGATCAAGGTGCGGCGCGCCATCGAGGCGGCGCTGCAGCATTACGCGCTGGACGAAGTCTCGGGCCATTTCCACGACACCTACGGCCAGGCGCTGTCCAACACGCTGGCAGCGCTGGAGCTGGGGGTGTGGAACTTCCAGTCCAGCGTCTCCGGCCTGGGCGGCTGCCCCTACGCCAAAGGGGCGACGGGCAACGTGGCCACCGAGGATCTGGTCTACCTGCTGCACGGCATGGGCATTGCCACCGGCATCGACCTGGACGCGCTGGTGGATGCCGGCGCCTACATCAGCGACTTCCTGGGCCGCAAGAGCGGCTCGCGCGTGGCCGTTGCGTTGCTTAATAAAAGAGCGGGCTGAGATGGACAACACCACTACATCCCCTCTGTTGCCCGAAGGCGTGCGGCGCGTTGCCGCCGCGCTGGCGGCGCACGGCCACCCGCATGCGCCCGTGATGCTGGACGACGCCTGCCGTACCGCGCAGCAGGCGGCCGATGCGCTGGGCATCGCCGTCGGCCAGATTGCCAAGAGCATTGTTTTTCGCCGCAAGGAGGACGATGCGGCGGTGCTGGTCGTCACCTCGGGCGACCGGCGGGTCGACGAGAAAAAGGTGGCTGCGCTGGTCGGCCGCATCGGCCGCGCCGACGCCGACTTCGTCAAGGCCAAGACCGGCTTCACCATCGGTGGCGTGTCGCCGCTGGCGCACGCCACGCCGCCGGTGACGCTGATCGACCGCGAGCTGCTGCGCTTTGCCGTGGTCTGGGCCGCAGCCGGCCACCCGCACGGCGTGTTCCAGCTGCAGCCGCAGGATTTGCCGCGCCTGACGGGCGGCGCGCCCCTGGAAGACGTGGTGCAGGCAGCATGAATACTGTAAAAGCAATAGCTGACCGCGCCCGTGAAATAAGCGCAAACGGCCTTTTTGATTCAAATACCGAGGCTGTTCCCTCGCCCTGCGTGTCAGTCTGCCGCATGACGCCCGACCGCAGCCACTGCGAGGGGTGCTTTCGCACCATCGACGAAATCCGCGCCTGGTCCACGGCGGACAGCGCCAGCCGGCGCGCCATCTGGGCCAGGCTGCTGGCGCGCGCCGGGGTGGAGCCGCCGGTGCCGTTGGCGCCGACGACGCCAGCGTGAATATCGCGCATTCCTTCGCCTTGCATCCGTGGACGGCCCGGCCATGAAAACCATCACCTTGTACCTGGACTTCGTTTCGCCCTACGCCTGGCTGGCGTTCGAGCGCCTGCCCGAGCAGCTGGCGGGCCTGTCCTACCGCCTGGCCTACCGCCCGGTGCTGCTGGGCGCGCTGCTCAAGGCGCATGGCAATCCCGGCCCGGCGGGCATCGCCCCCAAGCGCGACTGGACCTACCGCCACGCCACCTGGCTGGGCCACAGCCTGGGCGTGGGCCTGGACATGCCGGCGCGCCACCCGTTCCACCCGCTGCCACTGTTGCGCCTGGCGCTGCAGACCAGCCGCGACGGATGCATCAACCGCTTTGTGGCCGGCGCCGTGCTGCGCCACGTCTGGCAGGGCGGGCAGGACGCGCTGGCCCCCGCGCGGCTGGACGTGCTGCGCGCGCAGCTGGCGCCGCAACTGCGCCAGGACGCCGCCGCCGAGGACGACGCCAAGCGCCTGCTGCGCGAGAACACCGACGCCGCCGCCGCGCTGGGTGTATTCGGTGTACCCACGTGCGAGGTGGATGGCCGCCTGTTCTGGGGCCTGGACGGCCTGCCCATGCTGCGCGCCTATCTGGACGGCGACACCTGGTTCGACGCCCACTGGGACGGCGCGGCGCGCGTGGCGCACAGCCTGGGGCGCGGCACCGATCAATAGGGATGCCGTGCAGAGGGCTGGCGTGGACGCTAGAAACCTGCCCACCCGCTAAACGGATGAGTGTGGCGCACCCTGGTACGGTGCGTTTCAGGCGAAGCCGCCATTGACGCGCAGCACCTGAGAATTGACCCAGCCGCCGTCGGCACCGGCCAGGAAGGAGACAGCGGCGGCGATCTCATCCGGCGTACCGATGCGTTCCATCGGTGCCTGCTTGGCGATCTGGTTGAGTTGCTCGGGGCTCTTGCCGTTGAGGAACAGATCGGTGCCCACCGGCCCTGGTGCAACGGCGTTGACGGTGATGCCGCGGCCACGCAGTTCGTTGGCGAGCACATGCACGAGTCCCTCCACGCCGGCTTTCGAGGCGATGTATGGGCCATAGGCCGGGAACGACTTGGCGATGACGCTGCTGGACAGCGCGATGATGCGGCCACCCTCGCCGACGTTCGCGGCGGCCTGGGCCAGCACCAGGAAGGTGCCGCGCAGGTTGGTGGCGATCACCCTGTCGAAGTCGGCCAGGCTCCCTGCGGTGATTGGCGCCATCGGCATGATGCCGGCGCTGTTGACCACCACGTCGATACGGCCAAGGGCTTGCTTCGCGCTGGCGAACAGCGCCGCGACATCATCCGGGTTGCCGACGTCGCCCTGGATTGCGATGGCCCTGCCGCCGGCGGCTTCGATGGCGGTGACGGTTTCCTGCGCCTTGGCTGCGTTGCTCGCGTAGTTGACGACGACAGTGAAGCCATCGGCCGCCAGACGCTTGGCAATTGCTTGGCCGATGCCGCGGGAGCCGCCCGTGACGATGGCTGTTTTCAATGTATGGGTGTTCATGAGGTGCTCTGAAAGAAGGGCGATATGCCCGTGAGATGAATTCTCTCTGTTCCCGTTCATGAAATAAATCCTGTTAAATTGGTATCTGAATTCAATGAGAGAAAACAATCTCGCGCATGGATCGCTTCGACTCGCTTCAACTATTCACCCGCATCGTGGAGCTGGGCAGCTTCAGCCAAGCTGCTGCGGGGCTGGGGATTCCCCGGGCCACCGCGACCTATGCGATCAAGGAGCTGGAGTCCAGGCTGGGCACGCGGCTGCTCGATCGCACCACGCGCAGCGTGCGCCCGACACTCGACGGCCAGGCGTTTTATGAGCGTTGCGTGCATGTGCTCAACGAACTGGACGATGCCGAATCCTCGTTGCGGCATGTCGCTTCCACTCCCCGTGGAGTGCTGCGCGTCGATATGCACGGTGCGCATGCCACGAGGATTATCCTGCCGAGGATTGATGACTTCCGGATGCGCTATCCCGGCATCAATTTGGTGGTCAGCAGCGGCGACAGGCTGGCCGATCTGGTTCGAGACGGGGTTGATTGCGTCATCCGCGCAGGCAATACGCGCGATTCATCCCTGGTGATGCGGCGGCTGGCCGTGCTGCCGCAGGTCATCTGTGCCAGCCCCGAATATCTTGCCCGCTTCGGTATGCCGCGAGACCCAGATGAACTGGCTGCCCATCAGGTCGTAAAGTTCTTTTCCAGCAGTGGAGATGCGAGCTATCCGCTCGAATTGCTGGTTGACGGCAAAGTCCGCAAGTTCTCACTGGATGGCTGGATATCGGTGAACGACGCCGAAAACTACGTTATCTGCGCTCGGCGAGGGTGTGGGCTGATCCAGTTGCCGCGCTTCCATGTTGAAGACGAACTGCAAGATGGGCGGCTGGTTCAAGTGCTGAGCGGCTGGCGAAGCCCTGATTTGCCGCTGTCTGCACTGTACCCACACCGCCGCCAGCTGTCGCCACGGGTGCGTGTATTCATCGATTGGCTCGGCAAGCTCTATGAGGAAAAATGGGGCTCGCCGAGCGCCGCCACTGCGGAATCGGCCTTCCCAGGCTAAAGGTGAGGAGCCGGCGCTTCTTCGGCCTTGGTTGCGGGGTCAGCGCGGGCTGCCGCAATGCGTTCCATCATCGGCAAACCTGCCGGGCCATGCTGCAGTGCAACGAAAGGCGCTGCGCAGTCATCGCGCCATAAAAAAACGGGCCTGCAGGCCCGTGGAAAAAGCACGATACCCGGAGCGGCACCGTGCAGGGGGGATGCTCAGTGCGCGGATGCGGCGGCGGCGCCCAGACCGGTTTCCGAGCGCACCTGCTGCGCCGGGAACGCGGCGCGGTCCTTGGCGGCGCGGGCGCTCTTGTCGGTGATCGAGAAGAACCACACGCCCAGGAAGCCGATGGTCATCGAGAACAGGGCGGGTGATGAGTACGGGAACAGCGCCGATCCGGCAGGGTGGCCCAGCGTGGCCTCCCAGACCGAGGGCGAGACGATGGTCAGCCCGACCGAGGCGATCAGCCCCAGGAAGCCGCCCACCACCGCGCCGCGCGTGGTGCAGTCCTTCCACAGGATGGACAGGAACAGTGCCGGGAAATTGGCCGAAGCGGCGACCGCGAACGCCAGCGAAACCATGAAGGCGATGTTCTGCTTCTCGAAGGCGATGCCCAGCACCACGGCCACTAGGCCCAGGGCCAGCGTCGTGATGCGCGATACCTTCAGCTCGGCGGCGCTGTCGGCCTTGCCCTTCTTGATCATGGTGGCGTACAGGTCGTGCGACACGGCCGACGCGCCCGACAGCGTCAGGCCTGCCACCACGGCCAGGATGGTGGCGAACGCCACGGCCGAGATGAAGCCGAAGAACACGTTGCCGCCCACGCTCTTGGCCACCAGCACGGCCGCCATGTTGGACGTGCCGGCGCCGCCCTTGATCACGCCCTTGACCGTGTCGGCCAGCTCGGGGTTGGTCAGCACCATGGTGATGGCGCCAAAGCCGATGATGAAGATCAGCACGTAGAAGTAGCCGATCCACACTGTGGCCCAGCCCACCGACTTGCGCGCCTCGCGGGCGTTGGGCACAGTGAAGAAGCGCATCAGGATGTGCGGCAGCCCGGCGGTGCCGAACATCAGCGCCATGCCGAACGAGATGGCCGAAATCGGATCCTTGATGAAACCACCCGGGCCCATGATGGACAGGCCGGCCCTGGCGGCCTCCTCAGTGCTCTTGCCGGCGTTGCTGGCGATCTGCGTGCGCACCTCCACGCCGTGGGCGAACAGCGCCTCGGGGCTGAAACCGTAGTGCGACAGCACCATGAAGGCCATGAAGCTCACGCCGCACAGCAGCAGCACGGCCTTGATGATCTGCACCCAGGTGGTGGCCGTCATGCCGCCGAACAGCACGTAGACCATCATCAGCGCGCCGACGATGACCACCGCCACCCAGTACTCCAGGCCGAACAGCAGCTTGATCAGCTGGCCCGCGCCCACCATCTGCGCGATCAGGTAGAAGGCGACCACGATCAGCGTGCCGGATGCGGCAAACAGCCGGATCGGGCCTTGCTCGAAGCGGTAGCCGGCCACATCGGCAAAGGTGAACTTGCCCAGATTGCGCAGCCGGTCGGCCATCAGAAAGGTCAGGATGGGCCAGCCCACCAGGAAACCGATGGAGTAGATCAGCCCGTCGTAGCCGGATGCCATGACGGCAGCCGAAATGCCCAGGAAGGATGCTGCCGACATGTAGTCGCCAGCGATCGCCAGGCCGTTCTGGAAACCCGTGATGCCACCGCCGGCGGTGTAGAAGTCGGACGCCGAGCGTGTCTTGGCCGCGGCCCACTTGGTGATCCACAGCGTGACCAGCACAAAGAAGCCGAACATGCCGATGGCTGTCCAGTTGGTGGCCTGCTGGGCCACGTTGCCCATGTCCGGGCCGGCCGCCTGCGCGGCGCCTGCCAGGCCCAGCCCGGCCAGCGCCAGGACGCCGCCGATGGAAGTGAGGGGATGCTTCATTGGTGCGCGTCCTTCAGAATGGCCCGGGTCATGGCGTCGTATTCGCTATTGGCGCGGCGCACGTAAATCACGGTAATGACGATGGTGAAGATAATCACCCCCATGCCGATTGGAATACCCAGCGAGGTAACCCCCGCACCGACCGGCTGCGCCAGAAATGCCTTGTCGAAGGCAATCAGGCCGATGTAGCCGTAATACACGACCATCATCAGAAGCGTCAGGAAAATACCCATGCGGTTGCGCCTGGAGCGCAATTGCTGGTACTGCGGGTGGCGTTGAATTCTTTCAATCACCGGGTCGTTCATAGATGTCTCCTCTGGGACTCGAAATGCTGTGTGCGCCTTGCGGCACTGTTCGAACGGGGCGGATTCTGCGAATGGGTTCTGACCGGCGGCTTACGCGGAACAGGCATTTCCTGAAAAATGAATGGCTTCTTTTCATCCCTGGAAAAAACACATCAGGGTTAATGCCAATGCCGTAAGAAAACGTTCAGCCTGCCGTAAGCAGCTGTTATGTCCTGGTAAGGAATACGTCAGGAAACGGACTGATATTGATTGGGCAAGGCTGAAAAATGCCTGCGACAAAATAAATCGAGGAGACACACTTATGGCAAGCAGCACGGCGCAAGCGGCTGCCCGCAGACCTGCGGCGCAGCGGCGCATGACAGCGGAGGAGCGCAAGGTAATCTTTGCTTCATCGCTTGGCACGGTTTTCGAGTGGTACGACTTCTACCTCTACGGTTCCCTGGCAGCCATCATCGCCAAGCAGTTCTTCAGCGGGCTCGATGCCGGCGCGGCGTTCATCTTCGCGCTGCTGGCGTTTGCCGCCGGCTTTCTGGTGCGGCCTTTTGGCGCGCTGGTGTTCGGCCGACTGGGCGACATGATCGGGCGCAAGTACACCTTTCTGATCACCATCCTGATCATGGGCTGCTCGACCTTCGTCGTCGGTGTTCTGCCTTCGTACGCCAGCATCGGCATGGCCGCGCCGGTGATCTTGATCGCGCTGCGCATGCTGCAGGGGCTGGCGCTGGGCGGCGAGTACGGCGGCGCCGCCACCTACGTGGCCGAGCATGCGCCCCAGGGCCGGCGCGGCGCCTATACCTCCTGGATCCAGACCACGGCCACGCTCGGGCTGTTTCTTTCGCTGCTGGTGATCCTGGGCACGCGCACGCTGATGGGCGAGGCGGTGTTCAACGACTGGGGCTGGCGCATTCCTTTCCTGCTGTCCATCGTGCTGCTGGGCGTTTCGGTGTGGATCCGCCTGTCGCTGGCCGAATCGCCGGCGTTTCGCAAGATGAAGGCCGAGGGGCGTACCTCCAAGGCGCCGCTGTCCGAATCATTCGCACACTGGAAGAACCTCAAGATCGTCATCCTGGCGCTGCTGGGCCTGACTGCCGGCCAGGCCGTGGTGTGGTACACGGGGCAGTTCTATGCGCTGTTCTTCCTGACCCAGCAATTGCACGTGGATCTGGTCGCAGCCAACCTGATGATCGCCGCCGCGTTGCTGCTGGGTACGCCGTTCTTCGTCGTCTTCGGCGCGCTGTCCGACCGTATCGGCCGCAAGCCCATCATCATGCTGGGCTGCGTGCTCGCCGCGCTGACGTACTTCCCGGCCTTCAAGCTGCTGACCAGCGCGGCCAACCCCGACCTGGCGCGTGCTCAGGCCACGGCCGGCGTCACCGTGACGGCCGACCCGGCCACCTGCTCGTTCCAGGGCAACCCGGTGGCGCGCGAGATCGACTTCAAGAGCTCCTGCGACATCGCCAAGCGCTACCTGGTGCAGAACTCGGTCAGCTACGGGAACATCGCTGGCTCGGCAGGGTCGTCCGCCATCGTCAAGATCGGCGACAAAATCATCGTCGCCCCGTCGGGCACCGTGGCCAACCACCGGTTCGACGAAGCCAGCGTCAAGGCCATCGCAGCCTTCAAGAAGGAAATGGCCGCCGACCTCAGGCAGGCAGGCTATCCGGATGCGGCCGATCCCGCCAAGATGAACCTGGCCCTCATCGTCGCCATCCTGGTGTACCTGGTGATTCTGGTGACCATGGTCTACGGCCCCATCGCCGCCATGCTGGTGGAGCTGTTCCCGACGCGCATCCGCTACACGTCCATGAGCCTGCCGTACCACATCGGCAACGGCTGGTTCGGCGGCCTGCTGCCCACCACATCGTTCGCCCTGGTGGCGTCGGCCGGCAACATGTACAGCGGGCTGTGGTACCCCATCGTCATTGCCGGCCTGACCGCCGTGGTCGGAACGCTGTTCGTGCGCGAGACCAAGGACGTGGATATCTACGCCAACGATTAGCCCTTGGTAGGCGGTTCGTGCAGCAGGAATTTTCATTACACAAAATGTTGCACCATGAAAATGTGGTGATAAAACATCAGGTCTGCTGCAGAAACGACATTTCGCTGTGGTAAGCATGAGCGTGCACCTAGAATCAATGCCCAGTAGCTGCACACGGTCGCCACCTATCCCGGCGGCCACAGTGCCTACCCCAACCCGATGGATTCAAGCATTCAAGGAAACCAAATGCAAAAACCTAGCCGTTTGCTCCTCGCAACCCTGGCCCTGCTGGGCACTTCTGCTGCCTTCGCACAAAGCAGCGTGACCCTGTATGGCCGCGTGAACACCTCCATGGAACGCCAGAAGACCGGCGACGTTACCAGCACCGTGCTGCAGAACAACTCTTCCCGCTTCGGTTTCCGTGGCTCGGAAGACCTGGGCGGTGGCCTGAAGGCCGGCTTCGTGCTGGAAAGCGGCTTTAACTCTGACGATGGCGGCAACACCCAGCCTTCGTTCTTCAAGCGTCAGAGCGAAGTGAACCTGTCCGGCAGCTTCGGTATGATCCGTCTGGGTAACTTCAACGCTGAGTCCGAGTTGGCCGTTGCCGACTACGTCAGCATGCACAACCACGACACGGGCACGTCCAGCGATGCGCTGTACGACTTCCAACGCTCGCCTTTCGTGGGCAACAAGATCGCTTACCGTACGCCTGACCTCGGTGGTCTGACGGTCGAAGGCGCGGTCGATTTCCACGAAAACTCTGCCGCTCAGAAGAAGAACGGCTACGACCTGGCCGCCAACTACAACAATGGCCCCCTGGCTCTGGGCGCCGGCTTCTCCAAGTTCGAGGAAAGCAAGCAGTTCGGCCTGCGCGCCCTGTACAGCTTTGGTCAGTTCACGGTCGGCGGCTACTACCAGCGCAGCACGGACGTGCCGGTTCTGGGCAGCCGCAATGCCTATCGCCTGGCCGCCATGTACGCCCTGGGCGCTTCCGAGTTCCACGTCAACGTGGGCCGCGCTGCTGCCTGGAGCCAACTGTCTGACTCCGCTGCAACGCAATGGACGCTGGCTTACAACTACAACCTGAGCAAGCGCACCAAGGTCTACGCCTTCTACACCAAGGTGGACGACAACGCCAACGCCGACTACTGGGGTGCTGGCAACGGTGTGGACTTCAGCTCCTTCGCCGTGGGCATCCGCCACAACTTCTAATGGACGGCGGCGCAAGCCGCTTGCCTGGCAGGCCTGACGCCCCGGCGTTGGCGCGCCAAGAAGTCGAGCCCCGCACAGTCGTGCGGGGTTTTTTTTTCGCCTGGATATCGCGCTGGCGGCCCAAAGACCCGGCGCCGGCCAGTGCTGCGATGGAGTCCTAGAATGCTTCGCCTCCTCTAAGAGAAAGCCTGCTCCATGACCCCACAGGGACTGATCCGCATCCAGGGCGCGCGTCAGCACAACCTCAAGAATCTCGACCTCGACCTGCGCACGGGCGAACTCACCGTGGTCACTGGCGTGTCCGGCTCGGGCAAGTCCAGCCTGGTGTTCGACACCCTGTACGCCGAGGGGCAGCGCCGCTACGTCGAGACCTTCAGCGCCTACGCGCGCCAGTTCCTCGACCGCATGGACAAGCCGGCCGTGGATAAGGTCGAGGGCGTGCCGCCGGCCATCGCCATCGACCAGACCAACCCGGTGCGCTCCAGCCGCTCCACCGTGGGCACGATGACGGAGCTGAACGACCACTTGAAGCTCCTGTTCGCCCGCGCCGCGCAGCTGTTCGACCGCCAGACGGCGCAGCCGGTGCGCCACGATTCGCCGGACAGCATCTATGCCGAATTGCAAAGGCGTTGCGCAGCTGAAAACGACCCCAGGATCGTGCTGACCTTCGCCGTCGAACTGCCCGCCAGCGTCACCCCGGAGCAGATGCAGGAGTGGCTGTCCGCCAGCGGCTATACCAAGGTGCAGGCCGAATACGAACAGGAGGGGCGCAAGAGCGCAACGCCGGGCCGCCCCAAGCAAGCGAGCGTCCCCTCGGGGGGCAGCGAACCACACGCAGTGGGGAGCGTGGGGGCTGTCAAGATCCTGGATGTGGTGGCGGATCGCTTCCGCTTCGCCAACGTCGAGCGTTCCCGCGCCATCGAGGCCATTGAAATGGCGCTGCAGCGCGGCGGCGGCCGTATGACGGTGTACCGCCTGCCCAATGATGGCGAAGGCGAGCCCGAGCTGTGGAAGTTCTCCACCGGACTGCACTGCCCCGACAGCGATACGCGCTACGCCGAGCCGCTGCCGTCGATGTTCTCGTTCAACTCCGCCGCCGGCGCGTGCGAGACCTGCCGCGGCTTTGGCCGGGTCATCGGGGTGGACTGGGGCCTGGTCATTCCCAACGACAAGCTGACGCTGCGCAGCGGCGCCATCAAGGCGATACAGACGCCGGCGTGGAAGGAAATCCAGGACGACCTGCTGCGCCACGCCGAGACCGCCGGCATACCGCGCGACACGCCCTGGGCGCGGCTCACGCCCGAGCAGCAGCACTGGGTGCTGGACGGCACGCCCGACTACAAGGAAGGCAACTGGAACCGCCAGTGGTATGGCATACGGCGCTTCTTCGCCTACCTGGAGACCAAGGCGTACAAGATGCACATCCGCGTGCTGCTGTCCAAGTACCGCAGCTACACCGAATGCCCGCACTGCGCCGGCGCGCGCCTCAAGCCCGAGAGCCTGCTGTGGCGCATAGGCGGCAAGGCGGACGCCGACGCCGTGCTGGCGCCGCACAAGCGCTTCATGCCCCGGGGCACGGCGTGGAGCCGCGCGCAGCTCGAAGCCCTGCCGGGGCTGTGCCTGCACGACTTGATGCTGCTGCCGCTGGATCGGCTGCGGCAGTTCTTTGTCCGGCTGAATGCTTCTGAATCAATAGCTGGTGGCGCTTATCCGGAGGGCGCTACAGCCGTAAAACATGCAAAAAATGCCGATGTCCAGGCCCTGCGCATGCTGCACGAGGAAATCGGCACCCGCCTGCGCTACCTGTGCGACGTGGGCATCGGCTACCTGACGCTGGATCGGCAAAGCCGCACGCTCTCGGGCGGCGAGGTGCAGCGCATCAACCTGACCACGGCGCTGGGCACCAGCCTGGTCAACACCCTGTTCGTGCTCGACGAGCCCAGCATCGGCCTGCACCCGCGCGACATGGAGCGCATCAACCAGGCCATGTTGCGCCTGCGCGATGCCGGCAACACCCTGGTGGTGGTCGAGCACGACCCGGCGGTGATGCTGGCGGCCGACCGCATCATCGACATGGGCCCGGGCCCGGGCGAGCAGGGCGGCAGCATCGTCTTCGACGGCACGGTGGCCGCGCTGCGCCGCGCCGACACGCTGACCGGCCAGTACCTGGGCGGGCGCCGGCACATTGCCGCCGGGCTCAAGCGCCGGGTGGACGACGCCACGCCGCGCCTGATCCTGGAGGGCGCGCGCCAGCACAACCTGCGGGACGTGTCCGTGCAGTTTCCGCTGCGCCGCCTGGTCACGGTCACCGGCGTGTCCGGCTCGGGCAAGTCCACGCTGGTGCAGGACATCCTGGCGCCGGCGCTGCTGCGCCACTTCGGCAAATCCACCGACGCGCCCGGCGCGCACGACCGGCTGCTGGGCGCCGACCACCTGAGCGACGTGGTCTTCGTCGACCAGTCGCCCATCGGCAAGACGGCGCGCTCCAACCCCGCCAGCTACGTGGGCGCCTGGGACGCCGTGCGCGAGATCTTCGCCACCGCGCCGCTGTCGCGCGAGCGCGGCTACACCGCCGCCAAGTTCAGCTTCAACTCGGGCGACGGGCGCTGCCCGACCTGCGGCGGCTCGGGCTTCGAGCACGTGGAGATGCAGTTCCTGTCCGACGTCTACCTGCGCTGCCCGGACTGCGACGGCCGGCGCTACCGGCCCGAGGTGCTGGAGGTGCGCATCGAACGTGCCGGCCGCCTGCTGAACGTGGCCGACGTGCTGGAACTGACGGTGCGCGAGGCTGCCGTACTTTTCGGCGCCGGGCCGTCCCAAGCCGAAAATGCCCCCTCGGGGGGCAGCGACCCGCGCAGCGGTGGAGCGTGGGGGCGTCATTCGTTCGCTGACGACCGCGACGTGTTGCGCGCGCTGCAGCCCATCGTGGACGTGGGGCTGGAGTACGTCCGGCTGGGCCAGCCCGTGCCCACGCTCTCGGGCGGCGAGGCGCAGCGCCTCAAGCTCGCCGGCTTCCTGGCCGAGGCCGCGCGCAGCCAGGCCAAGTCCTGGCAGCCGCTGGCGCGCAAGGGCACGCTGTTCCTGTTCGACGAACCCACCACCGGCCTGCACTTCGACGACATCGCCAAGCTGATGCGCGCGCTGCGCAAGCTCCTGGACGCGGGCCACTCGCTCATCGTCATCGAGCACAACCTGGATGTGATCGCCGCCTCCGACTGGCTCATCGACCTGGGCCCGGAAGGCGGCGAGGCCGGCGGCCTGCTGGTGGCCGAAGGCCCGCCCGAGGAACTGCGCCAGCACCCCGGCTCGCACACCGCGCGGGCGCTGCGCGAGTACGCGCAGGCCTTGGGCGTGGGGCAGGCCGCGCCCGGCGTGCAGGAGGCGCGGCCGGACTATGCCCGCGCGGCGCCCGGCGCCCAGCGCTCCAACGCCATCGAGATCGTCAACGCCCGCGAGCACAACCTGCAGTCGCTGTCGGTCAGCGTGCCGCGCGGGCGCTTCAACGTGATCACCGGCGTCTCCGGCTCGGGCAAGTCCACGCTGGCGTTCGACATCCTGTTCAACGAAGGCCAGCGCCGCTACCTCGAATCGCTCAACGCCTACGCGCGCTCCATCGTGCAGCCGGCGGGCCGGCCCGAGGTGGACGCCGTCTACGGCATACCGCCCACGGTGGCCATCGAGCAGCGCCTGTCGCGCGGCGGGCGCAAGTCCACCGTGGGCACGACGACCGAGGTCTGGCACTTCCTGCGCCTGCTGTACGTCAAGCTGGGCGTGCAGCACTGCGTGCACGACGGCGCCGCCGTGCAGCCGCAAAGCCTGGACAGCATTGCCGCGCAGCTGCTGCGCGACTACCGCGGCCAGCACGTCGGCCTGCTGGCGCCGCTGGTGGTGGGCCGCAAGGGGGTGTACACCGAGCTGGCCGACTGGGCGCGCCCGCGCGGCTACACGCACCTGCGCGTGGACGGGGAATTCTTGCCGACCACGGGCTTTCCGCGCCTGGACCGCTTCAAGGAACACAACATCGAACTGCCGGTGTTCAGCCTGGACGTGGCGCCCGAGGGCGAGGCGCTGCTGCGCCAGCACCTGGCCCGCGCGCTGGAGCTGGGCAAGGGCGTGGTGCACGTCATGAGCGCGCTGCACGGCCTGGCCGAGGCCATGGCGCAGGGCGCCAGCACCGCCGGCGTGGGCCGCGTGCAGGTGTTCTCCACCCAGCGCGCCTGCCCGGTCTGCGCCACCAGCTACGCCGAGCCCGATCCCCGGCTGTTCAGCTACAACAGCCGCCACGGCTGGTGCCCGGACTGCGTGGGCACGGGTGTCAAGCTCACGCGCGAGCAGCGCAAGCTGCTCGACGATACGCAGCTGGCCGACAAGGACAAGGGCCGCGAGCAGACCTTTGCCGAGCCCGAGGTGGACGACCTGGCCGACACCGCCTGCCCCGCCTGCCAGGGCACGCGCCTGAACCCCACGGCGCGCGCCGTGCGCTTTGCCGGGCAGGGCATTGCCGACCTGGCGCGCCTGTCGGTCGGCGCGCTGCGCCAGTGGACGGCGGGCCTGCGGCTGGCCGGGCGCGACGCCGACATCGCGCGCGACCTGCTGCCCGAAATCCAGGGCCGGCTGGAGTTCCTGGAGGCCGTGGGCCTGTCCTACCTCACGCTCGACCGGGGCGCGCCCACGCTGTCCGGCGGCGAGGCGCAGCGCATCCGCCTGGCCGCGCAGCTGGGCAGCAACCTGCAGGGCGTGTGCTACGTGCTGGACGAGCCCACCATCGGCCTGCACGCGCGCGACAACCAGATATTGCTGAACGCGCTCAAGCAGCTCAGCGACAAGGGCAACACCCTGGTCGTGGTCGAGCACGACGAGGACACCATCCGCCGTGCCGACCACATCATCGACATCGGCCCCAGCGCCGGCAAGCGCGGCGGGCGCCTGATCGCCCAGGGCAGCGTGGCCGACGTAGAGGCCGCGCCCGACTCGCAGACCGGGCGCTACCTGCTGCACGCCATGCGGCACCCGCTGCAGACGCGGCGGGCGGTGGGTGCTTCAAATATTGAAGCTGATAGCACCGATGAATCAAAGAATGTAGATATAAAAAATTCTGAAAATGAGAATTTGAAAGCGCAAAAAGCTATCAAATTAAAGGACGCCCCCCCGAATCTGGCGGGCGCGCAGGCCTGGCTCACCGTGCACGGCGCCCAGCTGCACAACCTGCGGCAGGTCACGGCGCGCGTGCCGCTGGCGCGGCTGGTGGCCGTCACCGGCGTGTCCGGCTCGGGCAAGTCCACGCTGGCGCGCGACGTGCTGCTGGCCAACGTGGCCGCCTGGGTCGGCCAGCGCCAGACCCAGGCCGGGCGCGCCGCCATGGACGCGGGCAAGGCGCCGGCGCTCGTCGGCTGCGCCGGGCTGTCGGGCTTCGAGCCGCTGGACCGCGTGCTCGAAGTGGACCAGACCCCCATCGGCAAGACGCCGCGCTCGTGCCCCGCCACCTACATCGGCTTCTGGGACACCATCCGCAAGCTGTTCGCCGAAACGCTGGAGGCCAAGGCGCGCGGCTACGCGGCCGGGCGCTTCTCCTTCAACACCGGCGCGGGCCGCTGCCCGGCCTGCGAAGGCCAGGGCGTGCGCACCATCGAGATGAGCTTTCTGCCCGACGTGAAGGTGCCGTGCGAGGCCTGCCACGGCGCGCGCTTCAACCCCGAGACGCTGGCCGTGACCTGGCGCGGCAAGAACATCGGCCAGGTGCTGCAGATGGAGGTCGACGAAGCCGTGGAGTTCTTCGCCAGCATGCCCTCCATCGCCCACCCGCTCAGGCTGCTGCAGGACGTGGGCCTGGGCTACCTGACGCTGGGCCAGCCCAGCCCCACGCTGAGCGGCGGCGAGGCGCAGCGCATCAAGCTGGTGACCGAGCTGACCAAGGTGCGCGACGACGTGGGCCGGCGCGGCCAGAAGGCGCCGCACACGCTCTACGTGCTCGACGAGCCCACCGTCGGCCTGCACATGGCCGACGTGCACAAGCTCATTCGCGTGCTGCACCGGCTGGTGGATGGCGGCCACAGCGTGGTCGTGATCGAGCACGACCTGGACGTGATCGCCGAGGCCGACTGGATCATCGACCTGGGCCCCGACGGCGGCGAGGGCGGCGGGCGCATCGTCGCCGCCGGCACGCCCGAGGACTTGGTGCGTGCGGGCACGCACACCGGCGTGGCGCTGGCGCCGGTGCTGGCGCGGGGATAGCCGCTGGCGCGCTCAGCGGCGGCGCGGCAGGCTCATTCCCCGGCGTGGTGCGCGTGCATCGTGTCCAGCGCCAGCGCCGCGTGCGCGTAGGCAGCGCCCGCGCGCATTTCCGACGCGACCCAGATGGCCTCCATGAGCTGCGCCTCGCTGGCGCCGGCCTTGAGCGCAGCCTCGGTGTGGCCGCGGATGCAGTACGGGCACTGCGTCACGTGCGCCACCGCCACGGCGATGATCTGCTTGGTGCGCGCGTCCAGCGCGCCCTCGGCGAACACCGCGGCGCTGAAGGCGCGGAACGCCTCCAGCTGCCTGGGTGCCAGTTCGCGGCGCTTGCGCGCCAGGTCGGCGTTCATGGCGGGGTACATCGATGCGTCCATGGCGCGTTCTCCTTCAATGGTGGGTGACGGGCGGCTGGTAGGTGCCCGACTGCGCGCGGAACGCGATCGACAGCCGGTTCCAGCCGTTGATGGCGACGATGGCCAGCGTCAGGTCGACCAGCGCCTTCTCGTCGAACTGCGCGCGCGCCTCGGCGTAGACGGCGTCGGGCACCTCCTGCTCCTTGAGCAGCGTCACCGCCTCGGTCCAGGCCAGCGCGGCGCGCTCGCGCGGGGTGTAGCAGTGCGCCTCGCGCCAGGCGGGCAGCAGGTACAGGCGCTGCTCGCTCTCGCCGGCGGCGCGCGCGTCCTGCGTGTGCATGTCCAGGCAGAAGGCGCAGCCGTTGAGCTGCGACGCGCGCGTCTTCACCAGCTCCAGCAGCGCGTGCTCCAGGCCGCTGCCGCGCGCGTACTGCTCCAGCCCCAGCATCGCGGCAAAGCCGCCGGGCGCCGCTTTTCTGTAGTCCAACCGTTGTGTCATCTGGCAACTCCTTGTGGATGGGAAACCGGGTGCGGTGGCGTGGGTTGGGGCGTCAATCCAGGCCAGCCGGGCGCAGCAGCAGATCGCGCAGCGCCACGGCGTTGTTGTGCGCCTCGTCGTGCGCCGAATACACCAGCGTGACCACGCCGGCGCGCGCCCGCGCGCGCAGCGCGTCGAAGGCGGGGCGCTGCGCGCGCAGCTCGGCGCGGTAGCGCTGGCAGAACTCGTCCCACAGCGTGCTGTCGTGGTGGAACCACTGGCGCAGTTCGGTGCTGGGCGCCAGCGCCTTGTCCCAGTCGGCCAGCTGCAGCGCCTCCTTCTTGACGCCGCGCGGCCACAGCCGGTCGATCAGGATGCGCGCGCCGTCGTCCGGCGCGGGCGCCTCGTAGGCGCGCTTGATGCGGACATGGTCGGCGGGGATGGCGTGCGGCATGGTCGTGTGTCCCGTGAAGCAACTGGCTTGCAGCATACGCCGCGGCCCGTCTTCGCCTGCCGGCAGGGCTATTGCGGGGCGCGCGTCAGCCGCGCCGGCGCAGCGCCCATTGCAGCAGCTCGAAGCAGGCTTCGCTCAGCAGCGCCATGCCGGCGGCCAGCAGCGCGCCCGAGAGCAGCAGCAGCCCGTCGTTGATGGCCAGCCCGGTGACGATGCGCTCGCCGTAGCCGCCCGCGCCGACGAACGCGGCGATGGTGGCCGTGCCGATGGTGATGGTGGTGGCCGTGCGCACGCCGGCCACTACCGTGGGCAGCGCCAGCGGCAGCAGCACCAGGCGCAGCGCCTGGCGCTCGGTCATGCCCAGGGCGGTGGCCGCCAGCCCCAGGCCGCCAGGCACTGCGGCCAGCCCGGCGACGGTGTTCTGCACGATGGGCAGCAGTGCGTAGAGCGTCAGCGCCACCAGCGCGGGCGCGGTGCCGATGCGCCCCATCAGCCAGATCAGGATGGCCAGCAGCGCCAGCGACGGCACGGTCTGCAGCAGGCTGCACGCGCCCAGCACCAGCGCGCGCCAGCGGTGGCGCCGGTACACCGCCACGCCCAGCGGCAGCGCCACGGCGCAGGCCACGCCCACGGGCACCAGCACCAGCAGCAGGTGTTGCAGCGTCAGGCGCGGCAGGTCGGTGCCGACCAGCTTGGCCCAGAAGCCGGCGGCATGCGGCGCGGCGGGCAGGGCGGCGGGCGCGGCGCCGGCGGGCGGGTGCAGGAAGTCGCGCGCGATGCGGGCGAAGCCGGCCTGGTCGATCTCGGCGCGGGCGTTCATCGCCACCATCGCGGCCTCGTCGATGCGGCCCTGCAGCGCCTGCAGCGCGGCCCAGGCGCGGGGCAGGCGCCGGGGCAGGTCGAGGCGGTACAGCAGCACCGCGTCGTAGCGCGGAAAGTGCCGCAGGTCGTCGTCCAGCACCGTCAGGTCGAGCGCGCGGATCTGCGCGTCGGTGGTGTAGATGTCCATCACGTCGATCTGCCCGCTCTGCAGCGCCTGGTAGGCAATGCCGTGGTCCAGCCCGGTGGGCTGCTGCGCCAGGCCGTAGCGACGCGCCAGCGGCGCCCAGCCGTCGGCGCGGCCCAGGAATTCGTTGGACAGGCCCAGGCGCAGTTCCGGGTGGCGCGCCAGGTCGCTCAGGCTGCGCACGCCCAGCTGCCGCGCCTGCCCGGCGCGCATGGCCAGCGCGTAGCCGTCGTTGAAGCCCAGCGCCGGCCCCAGCCCCAGGCCCAGCGGGGCCAGCGCCTCGCGCATCTGCGCGCGCGACATGGCGGCGCTGCCCTTGAGGATTTCCAGCGCGATGGTGCCGGTGTACTCCACGTAGACATCGATCGCGCCCGAGCGCAGCGCCTTCAGCACGATGGCCGTGTTGCCCAGCCCCTGGCGCACCTGCGGCGGCTGCTCCAGCGCGGGCGCCGCCTGCTGAGCCAGGATTTCGGCCAGGATGTAGGACTCGGTAAAGCGCTTGGAGCCCACGCGCAGCGCCTCGTCGGCGTGGGCGGGCGCGGCGGCCCAGCCTGCGACGATCCACACCAGTGCCAGCAGCCAGAAGCCTGGGGTCAGAGCCTTGCGCATGCGGCCAGTGTAGCCCTCAGCCGGCGCAAGGCGGCGCGCAGGGCGCCCAGCGCGGCGCGGGCGGGGCGGGCCGCCGTCACGGAGCGGGCTGGGTGGATACAGGGTTGATGCTCCACGCCAGCATGGCCGAGAGCTGGCACAGCGGCCGGCCCGACGTCTGCTGCAGGGCGTTGAAAGCCTGCTGCACCGCCGCCAGGTCGCGCCGGCTGCCCGGCGCGCGCGCCACCACGCCGGCGACGACGAGGCGTGCGACCACGTCGCTGGTCAGCAAAAAGGTGTCCTTGCCCACCAGGCGCAGAAAGCCGGCGGCGGAGCGCCCGCCCAGGCGCGCGCCGCGCCCGGCCAGCACGGCCCACAGGCCGACGATGTCCTCGCCCGGCCAGCCGGCGATGAAGGCGCCGAAGCTGCCGCCCTGTTCCTGGCGCACGTCCAGGATGAAGCGGGCGTTGCGCGCAACCGTCTGGAGCTTGGCGCGGTCGCGGATCAGGCGCACGTCCTGCATCTGCCGCGCCAGGTCGTCGGGGCCGAGCGCCGCCATGGCTTCGGGCGCAAAGCCGCCGAACACCTCCTCGAAGGCCGGCCAGCGGGCGTCCACCATCTCGTGGCGCACACCGGCGTGGAACACGCGCCGCGTCATGGCGGCAAGGTAGCGGTCGTCGCCCAGCTGGCGCAGCTGGCCGGGCGTGCGCGGCTGGGGCAGGGCGGCTTCCAGCGCGGCGTCGCTGGCAAAGCGCGGGCGTACCGTTGCGTACAGCCAGGGGTAGGTCAGCGGCGTCATGCGGGGGATTGTCGATCATCCCCGCGCGCGGGCGCGCGGCGCGGCAATGGGACAATCGGCAGCCATGACCGCCATACCCCACACCCTGACCATCACCCGCCCCGACGACTGGCACCTGCACGTGCGCGACGGCGCCGCCCTGGCCACCGTCGTGCCGCACACCGCCGCGCAGTTCGGCCGCGCCATCGTCATGCCCAACCTGCGCCCGCCGGTCACCACCACCGCGCAGGCGCTGGCCTACAAGGACCGCATCCTGGCCGCCGTACCCGCCGGCGTGGCGTTCGAGCCGTTGATGACGCTGTACCTGACCGACAACCTGCCGCCCGGCGAAATCGCCGCTGCCCGCGCCGCCGGCGTGGTGGCCGCCAAGCTCTACCCGGCCGGCGCCACCACCAACAGCGACGCCGGCGTGACCGACCTGCGCAAGATCTACCCGGTGCTCGACGCCATGCAGCAGGCCGGCATGCTGCTGCTGGTGCACGGCGAGGTGACCAGCCCCGACATCGACCTGTTCGACCGCGAGGCGGTGTTCATCGAGCAGCAGCTGATCCCGCTGCGCCGCGACTTCCCCGCGCTCAGGATCGTGATGGAGCACATCACCACGCGCGAAGCCGCGCAGTACGTGGCAGGCGCCGACGCGCACCTGGCCGCCACCATCACCGCGCACCACCTGCTGTACAACCGCAACGCCATCTTTACCGGCGGCATCCGCCCGCACTACTACTGCCTGCCGGTGCTCAAGCGCGAGGTGCACCGCCAGGCGCTGGTGCAGGCCGCCACCAGCGGCAGCCCCAAGTTCTTCCTGGGCACCGACAGCGCGCCGCACCCCGCCCACCTGAAGGAGCACGCCAGCGGCTGCGCCGGCTGCTACACCGCGCACGCCGCGTTGGAGCTGTACGCCGAGGCGTTCGACAACGCCGGCGCGCTGGACAAGCTGGAGGGCTTTGCCAGCTTCCACGGCCCGGCTTTCTACGGCCTGCCGCGCAACCAGGGCACCATCACGCTGCGCCGCGAAAGCTGGACGCCGCCCGAGAGCTACCCGTTTGGCGACGCCCAGCTCAAGCCGCTGCGCGGGGGCGAGGCGCTGGCGTGGAAGCTGGCCTGACCTACCTCGTCCTGCTGAAAGGAGTCCGCCATGACCTCCCCCGAACGCCAGTTGCGCATCGCCCTGCTGATCGACGCGGACAACGCGCCGGCCGACAAGATCGACGAAATCCTGACCGAGCTGTCCACGCTGGGCGAGATCAACGTGCGGCGCGCCTATGGCAACTGGACCAGATCCGGCCTCGGCGGCTGGCAGGACAGGCTGCTGGAGTTCGCCATCCGCCCCATGCAGCAGTTCGACTATTCCAAGCGCAAGAACGCGACCGACATGGCGATGACGGTGGATGCCATGGAGCTGCTGTATGCCGAGCGGCCCGATGCGTTCGGCATCGTCTCGTCGGACGCGGACTTCACCCCGCTGGTCATGCACTTGCGCTCGAAGGGGGCGGCGGTGTACGGCTTTGGCGCGGCGCAGACACCCAAGCCCTTCGTCAACGCCTGCTCGCGCTTCCTGTACCTGGAGTCACTCGTCAGCGACGACGAGGCCGAGGCCGCCGCTGCCGCAGCACCGGCGGCGCAGCCGCCAGCCAAGGCGCAGCCCGCATTCCCCGCCGGCAAGGCCGACGAGGACACGCCCGCGCCCGGCGTGCCCCGGTGCCCGGCCACGCTGCGCGTGCCCACCGCCGACCTGCGCCAGGACACGCGCCTGATGAACCTGCTGCGCTACGCGGTGCAGGCCTCGCAGGACGAAACCGGCTGGGCCCGCGTGGGGGCGGTGGGCACGCAGATTGGCAACAAGACCTCGTTCGATGCGCGCAACTACGGCTACGCCTCGCTGTCCAAGCTGCTGGCGGCCACGCAGGCGTTCGAATTCCGCGACGAAGGAACCTCCCGCGTGGCCGTGCGCGACAAGCGCGCGGCCAGGCCGCAGCCGCCCGCGCAGCCCGCATGAGCGCAGCGCCGAGCCGCCTCGCATGCCAGGCTCGCTGCTTGGCGGGACAGGCCGCGGGCCGAAGGGTGCGCCAGTGAGCGGCCTGCAGGCGCTGTCCGCCATCGACTGGCAGCGCCCCTGGTTCGCCCCCTGCGCCGCGCTGGGTCGGCTGGCGCAGCAGCGGGTGCTGGCCGGCGCGGGCGTGGCCGATGCGCTCAACGCGCTGGTCGACGCGGGCCTGGCGCCCGACCCCGGCGTGTGCTTCGTGCCGCAGGCGGCGCTGCCGCCGGGCATGGCGTACGAGCAATTCATCCTGGAGCGCGGCGCGGTGCCCACGCGCGACAACCCGCACGACTTCTTCAACGGGCTGATGTGGCTGCACTGGCCGCAGGCCAAGCGCCGCATGAACCGGCTGCACGGCGCCGCCGTGCAGGCGCAGGGCGCGGGCGCGGCGCGCGGGCCGCTGCGCGACGCGCTCACGCTGCTGGACGAAAACGGCGCGCTGCTGCTGGCGCCGCCCGCGCTGTGGCAGGCGCTGGCCGCGCGCCAGTGGCGGCGGCTGTTCGTCGAGCTGCGCCCGCTGTGGGGCCAGGCGCGGCTGCTGGTGCTGGGCCACGCGCTGCTGGAGAAGCTGCTGGCCCCGCGCAAGCCCATCACCGCCCACGTGTGGTGCGCGCCGGCGGCGCCCGGGGCGGGCCTGGCGCCGCCGCCCGACGCCTGGCTGGCCGGCGCGCTGGACGCCGCGCACCTGCGGGGCAAGCCGTTTGTCCCGCTGCCGGTGCTGGGCATTCCGGGGTGGTGGCCGGGAAACGAGAACTTTTCCTTTTATGATGACTCTCTCGTATTCCGCAGTGCGCGGCTCAAAGAAACAGAAACTACAGAGCCCGACCGCGCTGCCGGCGCGCCGTCTTGAAGCGGCGCGCTCCACCCCCAAATCGACAACCTGAGTGAACCCAGCCCGCCGCAGCCATGCGCGCGGGCCAACCGCCCCTGACCGGGAGAACATTCGATGAAACGCATTGCGCTTTTTGTTTTGACCAATATCGCCGTCGTGGCGGTGCTGGGCATCGTCGCCAGCCTGCTGGGCGTCAACCGCTACCTCACGGCCAACGGCCTGAACCTGGGGGCGCTGCTCGGCTTCGCCCTGGTCATGGGCTTTGGCGGCGCCATCATTTCGCTGCTGATGAGCAAGTTCATCGCCAAGATGAGCATGGGGGTGCGCATCATCAACCAGCCGGCCAACCAGGACGAGGCCTGGATCGTCGAGACCGTGCGCGGCTTTGCCGACAGGGCCGGCATCCAGATGCCCGAGGTCGGCATCTACGAGGGCGCGCCCAACGCCTTCGCCACCGGCGCGTTCAAGAATTCGGCGCTGGTGGCGGTCTCCACCGGCCTGCTGCACGGCATGACGCGCGAGGAGGTCGAGGCCGTCATCGGCCACGAGGTGGCGCACGTGGCCAACGGCGACATGGTGACCATGGCGCTGATCCAAGGCGTGATGAACACCTTCGTGGTCTTCCTCTCGCGCGTGATCGGCTACGCGGTGGACAGCTTCCTGCGCCGCAACGACGAGGAGAGCAGCGGCCCGGGCATCGGCTACATGGTGACCACCATCGTGCTCGACATCCTGCTGGGCTTCCTGGCCGCGATGGTCGTCGCCTGGTTCTCGCGCCAGCGCGAATTCCGCGCCGATGCGGGCTCCGCGCGGCTGATGGGGCGCAAGCAGCCGATGATCAACGCGCTGCACCGCCTGGGCGGCATGCAGCCCGGCGTGCTGCCGCAAAGCATGCAGGCCATGGGCATTGCCGGCGGGCTGGGCAAGCTGTTTTCCTCGCACCCGCCGATCGAGCAGCGCGTGGCGGCGCTGCAGAACCTGCAGCAGTAAGCGGGGCGTCGCGCGGGCGATAGCCAAAAACCGCGCGCTCTGCACAATGGCTGGCTGCCATTGAATGGAGAGCGCGCAATGACCCCCATCGACCCCCTGGCCTACGCCGACTACGCCGAGCAGGCCGCACCGCAACTGCCCGAGGCCGCCGCCGCCGCGCCGCGCGACGTGCAGCGGGTGGCCGTGATCGGCGGCGGCACCATGGGCGCGGGCATCGCGGTGGCGGCGCTGAACGCCGGCCTGGCCGTGGTCATGGTCGAGCGTGACGCCGAATCCATCGCGCGCGGCCAGCACAACGTCGAGAAAGTCTACGACGGCCTGATCGCCAAGGGCCGCATGACCGCGGACGGCAAGGCCGCCGTCATGGCGCGCTACACCCCTTCGACCCGCTACGACGACATCGCCGATGCGGATCTGGTGATCGAGGCTGTGTTCGAGGACCTGGCCGTCAAGCAGGCCGTGTTCCGGGAGCTGGACCGCGTGTGCAGGCCGGGCGCGGTGCTGGCCAGCAACACCTCGTACCTGGACATCGACGCGATTGCCGCCGCCACCGCCCGCCCGCAGGACGTGATCGGCCTGCATTTCTTCAGCCCCGCCAACATCATGAAGCTGCTGGAGATCGTGGTGCCCGCCAAGGTGGCGCCCGACGTGGTGGCCACCGCCTTCGCGCTGGCCAAGAAGATGAAAAAGGTGGCGGTGCGCGCCGGCGTGTGCGACGGCTTCATCGGCAACCGCATCCTGGCGGCCTACCGCCAGGCGGCCGACCACCTGCTGGAGGACGGCGCCAGCCCCTATGAGATCGACGCCGCCATGCGCGCGTTCGGCTTTGCCATGGGGCCGTTCCAGGTGTCCGACCTGGCCGGCGGCGACATCGGCTGGGCCACGCGCAAGCGCCGCGCCGCCACGCGCGACCCGCGTGCGCGCTACGTGGAGGTGGCCGACCGCCTGTGCGAGCGCGGCTGGTTCGGCCAGAAGACCGGGCGCGGCTGGTACCTGTACCCGGACGGCGCGCGCACCGGCCAGCCCGACCCCGAGGTGCTGGCCATCGTCGACGCCGAACGCGCGCGCAAGGGCATTGCGCCGCGCGCGTTCACGCCCGAAGCCATCGCGCGCCGCTACCTGGCGGCCATGGTCAACGAGGGCGCGCGCGTGCTGCAAGAGGGCATTGCGCTGCGCCCGCTGGATATCGACGCCGTTTTCCTGTGCGGCTACGGATTTCCGCGTGCGCAGGGCGGCCCGATGTTCTGGGCCGACGCGCAGGGCCTGGCCCGGGTGCTGGCCGACATCGAGACGTTTGCCCGCGAGGACGCGCTGTTCTGGCAGGCCGCGCCGCTGCTGCGGCAGCTGGCGGCCAGCGGGCGCAGTCTGGCCAGCCTGAATCAACCTTCACTCTGAAAAACAGAGCTGATTACGCTTTTCAACAAACAAATTCAGACACTAAAAATGCTGAATTTGGCTTTGAATAAGCGTAACCAGCTATTAAAAACACTGATCACCTGAAAGGCTCCCCCATGCGCCAGGCCGTCATCGTCTCCACCGCCCGCACGCCGCTGGCCAAGTCGCACCGCGGCGAATTCAACACCACCCCGGCGGCGCAGCTGGGCGCCTACGCGGTGCGCGCGGCGGTGGCGCGCGCGGGCGTGGAGCCGGGCCTGATCGAAGACCTGGTCTGGGGCTGCGGCTACCCCGAGGGCACGGCCGGGCGCAACATCGGGCGCCAGACGGCGCTGCGCGCCGGCCTGCCGGTCAGCGTGGGCGGCATGGTCATCAACCGCTTCTGCTCGTCGGGCCTGCAGGCTATTGCCGTGGCGGCCGGGCGCATCGTGCAGGAGGGCGTGCCGGCCATGGTCGCCGGCGGGGTGGAGAGCATCTCGCTGATGAACCCCGCCGGGCGCAGCGGCGCCGCGCACCTGGACCCCTGGCTGGTCGAGCACAAGCCCGCGCTGTTCATGGAGATGATCGACACCGCCGACGTGGTGGCCCAGCGCTACGGCATCACGCGCGAAGACCAGGACGCCTTCGCGCTGCAAAGCCAGCAGCGCACCGCCGCCGCGCAGGCCGCCGGCGTGTTCGCCGACGAGATCGTGCCCTGCGCCACCGTCATGGCCGAGAAGAACAAGGACACCGGCGAAATCACCCAGCGCGAGGTGACGGCCACCATGGACAACTGCAACCGCCCCGGCACCACCTTGGCCGGCCTGGCCAAGCTGGAGCCGGTGAAGGGCGCGGGCAAGTTCGTCACCGCCGGCAATGCCTCGCAGCTGTCGGACGGCGCGGCCGCCTGCGTGCTGATGGAGGCCCAAGAAGCCGAGCGCCTGGGCCTGCAGCCGCTGGGCGCATTGCGCGGCTTTGCCGTGGCGGGCTGCGAGCCCGACGAGATGGGCATAGGCCCAGTGCTGGCCGTGCCGCGCCTGCTGGAGCGGACGGGCCTGAAGGTTGAGGACATCGCCCTGTGGGAACTCAACGAGGCCTTCGCCTCGCAGGCGCTGTACTGCCAGCGGCGGCTGGGTATTCCGATGGAGCGGCTCAACGTGAACGGCGGGGCCATCTCCATCGGCCACCCGTTCGGCATGACGGGGGCGCGGCTGGCGGGACACATCCTGCTGGAAGGGCGGCGGCGCAGGGCCAAGGATCCATCCGTGAAGTGGGCCGTGGTGACCATGTGCATTGGTGGGGGGCAGGGGGCGGCTGGGTTGTTTGAGGTTTTTTGATAGGTTTTTGTTGTTGCTGGTTTTGGCGCCGGCTGGGGGTTTGCTTGCAGGGGCCGGGGCGAGTCCCGGCCCCTGCCGCCAAACGCCCAGCAGCCGCTAAAAAACGCCCAGTCCCGAGCAGCCGCCAAAAAAACAAAACTCAGGCCGCCCCACCCGACCCCCGCGTCCCAAGCGAAGGCAACCCGACCCCCAGCATGGCGCAAGCCACCGCCTCCCCCACCTTGATGCCGTCCACCCCCGCCGACAAGATCCCCCCCGCGTAGCCCGCCCCCTCGCCCGCGGGAAACAGACCCGCCGTGTTCAGGCTCTGGAAGTCGTCGCCCCGGTCGATGCGCAGCGGCGCCGAGGTGCGCGTCTCCACCCCGGTCATCACCGCGTCCGCCATGTCGTAGCCGCGAATCTTGCGGCCGAAGGCGGGCAGCGCCTCGCGCATGGCGGCGCAGGCCCAGGCGGGCAGGGCGTCGTCCAGCGCGGCCAGCGTCACGCCCGGCTGGTACGACGGCTGCACCGCTCCCAGCGCGGTGCTGGCGCGGCGCGCCAGGAAGTCGCCCACGCGCTGCGCCGGCGCGTTGTAGTTGGCGCCGCCCAGCTGGTAGGCGCCGGCCTCCAGCTGGCGCTGCAGCACGATGCCGGCCAGCGGGTGCACCGCGCCGGCGGGCAGTTGCGCGGCGCCGTGGTGCGCGCCCAGCGCGGCCTCGAAGGCGGCTGGGTCGCGCGGAAAGTCCTCGGGGTTGACGCCCACCACCATGCCGGCGTTGGCGTTGCGTTCGGCGCGCGAGTATTGGCTCATGCCGTTGGTGACCACGCGCCCGGGCTCGCTGGTGGCGGCCACCACGGTGCCGCCCGGGCACATGCAGAAGCTGTAGACGGTGCGCCCGCTGGCCTGTCCGGTGCCGGCGTGGTGCACCAGCTTGTAGTCGGCCGCGCCCAGCAGCGGGTGGCCGGCGTGCCGGCCCCAGCGGGCGGCGTCGATCACGCTTTGCGGGTGCTCTATGCGCACGCCCACCGAGAACGGCTTGGCCTGCATGTGCACGCCGCGCTGGTGCAGCATGGCGAAGCTGTCGCGCGCGCTGTGGCCCAGCGCCAGCACGGCGTGGTCGGTGCGCAGCTCGTGCGTGGCGCCGCTGGCCAGGTCGGTCACCGCCAGGGCGCGCAGGCGGCGCGTGCCGTCGGCGTGCTGCTCCAGCAGCAGGTCGTCCACGCGCTGGGCGAAGCGCACTTCGCCGCCCAGCGCGATGATTTGCGCGCGCAGGTTCTCCACCATCTTGACCAGGCGGAAGGTGCCGATGTGCGGGTGCGCGGCGTACAGGATCTCGGGCGGCGCGCCCGCGGCCACGAACTCCTGCAGCACCTTGCGCCCCAGGTGGCGCGGGTCCTTGATCTGGCTGTAGAGCTTGCCGTCCGAGAAGGTGCCGGCGCCGCCTTCGCCGAACTGCACGTTCGATTCGGGGTTGAGCTGGCGCTGGCGCCACAGGCCCCAGGTGTCCCTGGTGCGCTCGCGCACGGCCTTGCCGCGTTCGAGCACGATGGGGCACAGCCCCATTTGCGCCAGCACCAGCGCGGCAAAGATGCCGCAGGGGCCAAAGCCCACCACCACCGGGCGCAGCGCGGGCGCGCCGGCGGCCATGCCCACCGGGCGCCAGGCCATGTCGGGCGTGGGCTGCACGTGCGGGTTGCCGGCGTGGCGCGCCAGCAGCGCGGCCTCGTGCGCGGCGTCGGCCAGGCGCAGGTCGACGATGTAGACGGCCTGCAGCTCGGTCTTGCGCGCGTCGAAGCTGCGCTTGTGCACGTTCAGCTCGGCAATGGCGCCGGCGGGCAGCGCCAGGCGCTCGGCGGCCAGCGCGTGCAGGGCTGGCAGCGGGTGGATTTCGGTGTGGTCTTCGGGGGTGTAGCCCAGCGCCGACAGCGGCAGCTTGAGTTCGGAGAGGCGGATCATGGCTTGGGTCTATCAAGCAGTGTGCGTGGGAGAGGGGCGGCGATGGTAGCACCGCGCCTGCTCCTGAATACGGTGTGGCATGGCCTCGGGCGGGGCGAATCCGGCCCTGCGGACGCACCGAACCCGTCCTGCTCGATGGCCTGTGCGCGCCGCTGGCCTGGTCGAGGAAGTGCGCGAGCGCGGCCCGTTGATTGGCTGGGGCGTTGCGTCGCATGCCGGCATGGCGCCGGCGGCGGCCTCAGGCGGGCAGGAAACCCTCGACCGACAGGTAGCGCTCGCCCGTGTCGTAGTTGAAGCCCAGGATGCGCGCGCCCGCGGGCAGGTCGGGCAGCTTTTGCGCAATGGCGGCCAGCGTGGCGCCCGACGAGATGCCGACCAGCAGGCCTTCCTCGCGCGCGGCGCGGCGGGCGTATTCGCGCGCGGGCTCGATGTCCACCAGGATGGCGCCGTCGAGCAGGCTGGTGTCCAGGTTCTTGGGGATGAAGCCCGCGCCCAGACCCTGGATGGCGTGCGGGCCGGGCGCGCCGCCCGAGATCACCGGCGAGCCGGTGGGCTCCACCGCAAAGACCTTGAGCTGCGGGAACTGCGCCTTGAGCACGCGCGCGCAGCCGGTCAGGTGCCCGCCCGTGCCCACGCCGGTGATCAGCACGTCCAGCCCGTCGGGGAAGTCGGCCAGGATTTCGCGCGCCGTGGTGCGCGCGTGCACGTCGGCGTTGGCCGGGTTGTCGAATTGCTGCGGAATCCACGCGCCGGGCGTTTGCGCGGCCAGTTCCTCGGCGCGGGCGATGGCGCCCTTCATGCCCTTTTCCTTGGGCGTGAGGTCGAAGCTGGCGCCGTAGGCCAGCATCAGGCGGCGGCGCTCGATGCTCATGCTGTCGGGCATGACCAGGATCAGCTTGTAGCCCTTGACGGCGGCGACCAGCGCCAGGCCGATGCCGGTGTTGCCGCTGGTCGGCTCGATGATGGTGCCGCCAGGCTGCAACGCGCCGGACTTCTCGGCGTCCTCGACCATGGCCAGGGCGATGCGGTCCTTGACCGAGCCGCCCGGGTTGGCGCGCTCGCACTTGATCCAGACGTTGGCGTTGGCGCCAAACAGGCGGTTGACGCGGACATGGGGCGTATTGCCGATGGTGTGCAGAATGTTGTCGACTCGCATAGCGGCTCCTGATGAAAAAACACTAGGTGGGGCGCATTCTGAACGAGTTGGTGTGTGCCCACCGATATATGGATATGCCCACGGAGGCAGTCGGGCATGTGGGGGCTGTGGTGCCTGCCCGGCCCTCGCGCGCGTCACTGCCCGTCCGCCGCGCCAGGGTTTTTCAGCTCGGCAAACTTGGCCGTCATCGTCGGGTTGTTGCGCGTCAGCTTCTTCAGCGTCACGTCCTGCGCCTTGTCGTTGGCCAGGCGCAGTTGGCGGTCCGAACCCAGCAGTGCATCCTTGGTTTTCTGCAAGTGGTCGATGGATTTGTCGATCTCCGCAATGGCCGTCTGAAAGTGCCGCGACGCCAGGTCGTAGTTCTTGCCGAACGCGCTCTTGAACGATTCGAGCTGATCCTCGAAGTGCGTGATGTCGATGTTCTGCGCTTTCACCAGGGCCAGCTCGCTCTTGTACTGCAGCGCGTTCATCGCGGCGTTGCGCAGCAGCGTGATCAGCGGAATGAAGAACTGCGGGCGCACCACGTACATCTTGGGGTAGCGGTGCGACACGTCGACGATGCCGCCGTTGTACAGCTCGTTGTCGGCCTCCAGCAGCGAGACCAGCACGGCGTACTCGCAGCCCTTCTCGGTGCGGTCCCTGTCCAGCTCCTTCAGAAAGTCCTCGTTCTTTTTCTTGGTGGCCGTGGTGTCGGCTTCGTTCTTCATCTCGAACATGATGGAGACGATTTCCGTGCCGGCCTCGTCCACGTCGCGGAAGATGAAATCGCCCTTGCTGCCGCTGCGCGCGTCGTTGTCCTTCTCGAAGTAGGCGCGCGGGAAGGCGATGGCGCGGATGCGGTTGAACTCGACCTCGCAGTGCTGCTCCAGCGTCTCGCCCAGCATCTTGGTGGACAGGCGCGACTTCAGGTCGCGCAGCCGCTCGATGGTGTCCTCGCGGTCCTTGAGCTGGGTTTCGTACTTGTCCGCCAGGGATTTTTCGGCCAGCTGCTTTTCCAGCGCCAGTTGCTTGAAGCGGCTGTCGATCTCGTCGCGCTCGCGGGCCACCTGGCCCACGGCCTCGGTCACCGCCAGCTGCTGGGCCATGCGGCTGGCTTCGAGCTGGCCCTTGAGCCGCAGGATCTCGGCGTCCTGCGCGGCGCGGGCCTGCTGCAGCTCGGCCAGGCGGGTGGCGTCGGCCAGTTGCAGCGCTGCCTGCTGATCGCGCTGCGCCTGCGCCAGGTCGCTGGCCAGCGCGTCGCGTTCCTTCTCGATGGCGCGCAGCGCGGCGGCCACGGCGGCGTCGCGCTCGGTCTTGCCGGCATCCAGGCGGGCCTTCAACTCGCTGATGACCGCATCCTTGTCGGCGGCGGCCTGCTGCAGCGCGCTGGCGACGCGGGCCTCGGCCAGCTGCACGGCGCTGTGCTTGTCGCGCTCGGCCAGCTCCAGCCGCTCGTGCAACTGGTGCTGAAAGTCCTTGTCGCGCACCTGCTTGAGGATGTCGGCGTAACCGGCTTCGTCGATCTTGAACGCCTTGTGGCAGTGCGGGCAGATGATGTCGTGCATGCGATGCTTTCCTGTCTTTGATCGAGGGCTCTGGCGGGCCGGGATGCGCCATTCAAGGATAATCGCTCCCGTGAAGCCCGCCAGACCGCCGCTGGTGCAATCTGGGAAACCAGGCACTGGAGGAACGTCCGGACTGCACAGGGCAGCGTAGGAGCTAACGGCTCTCCACCGTGAGGTGAGGATCAGAGCAACAGAGACGAGCCGATTGAGTTCGGGTGAAACGGGCAATCTCTACGCGCAGCAACACCAAGTAGGCCAGCGTTGATGTGGCTCCGCAGAGCTGGCGGGTAGGTGGCATCGAGCCGGTGGGGCGACCCCCGGCCCAGATTAATGGCGGTCACGTTGCGGGCAACTGCAACGCACAGAATCCGGCTTATCGGCGGGCTTCACACTTTTCACGATTTACCGCGCGCATTGCGAATCGTCGCCCGTGCGCAGCCGGCGGGCGCGCTCCTGCGTTTCGGGGTGGCTGCTCAGCAGGGCCTCCAGCTCGCCGGAAGGCCGCGGCGCGGGGGCTGGCGCGCCGGCCGGCTGCGCCGCGACCGCCGTGCCTTTGTCCTTTTTCTTGTCCTTGTCAGCATCGTGCTCCATGGCCAGCAGCAGGTCGGCCATGGGCGCGGTGGGTAGGTGGGCGTGGCGCATCAGCACGATGGCGTGGCAGTCGGCCTCGCGTTCGTGGCCGCGGCGGTAGGCCAGGCCGGTCAGCAGCGCGCCGCCGCTCGACAGCAGGCCCGATACGTCGCCCAGAGCCAGCCCCAGGCCGATCTGCAGCACGCCTTGCTCGACCAGCATGCGCGTGGTGTGGCGGTGTGCCACGTGGCCGGCCTCGTGCGCCAGCACGCCGACCAGCGCGTCGTCGCCCAGGCTGTGTTCGTCGGTGGTTTGCACCAGCGCATCGCTCATCACGATGGTGCCGCCCGGCAGGGCGAAGGCGTTGGGCGGCATGCCGGAACGAAACTCCAGCGCGTACTGCGCCGCGTAGCCGTCGTAGCGCTGCAGCTGCGGCGGCGTGTGCGCCAGCAGTGCGGCAAAGCGCGCGCGCAGCGCCTGCTGGCGCGCGGCGGGCAGCTTGCTGGGTGTGAGCATGCCGCCGTCCATGCGGGCCAGCGCGTCGTGCGCGAGCGCCTGCTCCAGCGGCAGCGGCACGATGCGCGTGAGCTGCACCGCGAGCCAGGGCGTGCCATAGCGGTAGAACGCAAACAGGCTGGCCGCGGCCAGCACCAGCACGGCAGCCAGCGTGCGCCAGCGCGTCTGCATGCGCTGCGCCAGGCCCGGGCGCTGTCCGGCGGCGGCCAGCGCGGCCTGCCAGGCGGCGCCGTCGTCAATTTCCAGGCTGCCTGCTGCGCGCAGATCCACCACCAGGCGCTCTTGTGCGCGGCTGGCGTGCCAGGCCTCTGGCCAGCCCACGTCGCGCCAGGCAAAGCGGCGCGGCGCGGCGCCCGGCTGCGCCAGCGGGTGCAGCAGCAGTGCCGGGCCGTCGGGGGATGCGCGCAGGCTCACCAGCGCGGGCTGGGGGCGGCTGCTCTGGCCGTCGAACCAGCGCGCCGCGATGAGGGCGGCCGGTGCGGGCGGGGCGGGTGGCGCGCTGCCGGGCATGGCGGGTGTTCAGCCGATCAGATCCAGTCCCACCGCGTCGGCCAGCGCGTCGCCGATGCCGCCGGGCTGCTGCTGCACCAGACGGCCGGCCATGTGGTCGACGCCACCCTTGACGTGCAGCGTCACCGATTCGAGCTTCATGCGGTATTCGCTGACCATGGCGAAGGGCCGGAACAGCCCCAGCGTGAGCAGCGTCAGCAGCATGTTGCGCAGGCGCAGCAGCACGAAGGCGCCGATGCCCAGGTTGCACTTGAAGCGCGCCAGGCGGCTGACGCCGATGTTGCTCCAGGTCAGGCGAAACAGCGCCGCCTCGCGGTAGGCGCGCGCAGGGGCCGATACCAGCAGCAGGCCCACCCCCAGCAGCAGCGTTCCCAGCACGATGGCGATGACCATGCCGATGCCGGGCTGGTCGGCGCCCAGGCTGCGCAGCAGCGCGAACGATCCACCGAATACCAGCGCCAGCAGCGCCACCAGCGCGACGAGCGAGACCACGAACACCAGCACTGTAGCCAGCCAGAGCCAGACGAAGTCCATGAAGCGGGGCTTCCAGCGCCCCGGCTCGTCGCCGATGAAGGCGCGGCGCACCAGCAGGCTGCGGTAGTTGTATTCCAGGCGGATCAGGCACAGCAGCGAGAGCGCCAGTGCCAGCGCCAGCAGCGACCATATGGCGGCGCTGATCTGCGGCAGCTTGCGGCCGGTGTCCTCGTCCACCGCCGGGGCGGGTGCCAGCATTTGCAGGGCGAACACCGTGGCCACCCATGTCAGTGCGAGGGCGAATACCGGCCAACTGGCCAGGTAGACCTCGCGCCAGCTGGCGGCGAACTGCAGGCGCAGGCCGCGCCAGCGCGTGTTGGCCAGGCGAAAGCGCATCGCGCTGCCCCAGATCAGCGGCGCCAGCGCCGCGCCGGACAGGATCAGCAGGCCGACGGCCATGTCCTGGCCGGTATTGGCGGCAATCTGGTAGGCCACGGTGAGCAGCAGCAGCACCGCGAAGCCGAACACCATGCGCCGCTGCTGCGCGGTGAATTCCAGCGGACTGCCTGCCACCAGCGTCTGGCCGTAGAAGTACTGCGCCGTGCGCCGCCGCGCCCAGGGCGTATACAGCCCGAGCGTGACGATGGACAGCAGCACGTTGACGATCCACACGCGGAAGTACTCGCCGCCGCTGCCGGCAAAGCGCAGCGGGTAGGACTCGATGTCCTGCGAGACGAACGATGAGCGCAGCTTGTGCGTGCGCGCGCGGGCCGGCGCGGGTGGTGCCTGTGCGTCCATGGGGGCTCCCTCTTGTGTGGCGCGCAGTGTAGCGTACGATTTCCACGGGGAAAAACGCCCGCTGGGCGCATGTGTGCGGCGCAGGCTGCAATTATCTCGATGGCGTTTGGCGCTGCCTCAAAACCGCTCCCACCCCTGCAGATACCGCCACTGCCCCTCGGGCAGCTTGGCCAGCGGCACGCGGCCGATGCGGATGCGGCGCAGGGCCGCCACGCGCAGGCCCACGGCCTCGCACATGGCCGGAATCTGCCCTGGGCGTATGCCTTTGAGCGCAAAGCGCAGCCGGGTTTCGTTCTGCCAGCTGACCTTGATGGGCGGCAGCGGCCGGCCGTTGAATGTGAGGCCGTGGCACAGCCTCTGCAGTCCGCCGTCCTGGATCTGGCCCGCGACCTCGGCGATGCATTCCTGCTCCAGCGTCTCGATGTCCTCCTGCAGCTTGCGCGCGATGCGCCTGTCCTGCGTGTAGACCACCAGGCCGCTGGCCTCGGTGGGCAGCGGCGTGAAGCATTCGAGCTGCTTGAAGTGGCGCAGCAGCACGCGCGTGCCGGCGGCGTCCTCGGGCAGGTGGCTCTGCGCATTCAGCAGCGTGAGCGCCTGCGGCGCGCCCTGGCTGCGGCTGGCGTGGGCGGCGGCGCCGGCGGGCAGGCCCAGCCCGGCCTCGTAGCCGGCGGGCTTGTGCAGCAGCAGGGTGACGGGGGCCAGGTCGAGCAGCTGGGCGTCGCTGGCCAGCTCCACGCGCTGCTGCGGCGCCACGCGGGCGCCGGGCAGTTCCACCACCCGGCCGTCCACGCTGACCCAGCCGCCTTCGATGTACTGCTCGGCGGTGCTGCGCGAGCAGTTCAGCTGCTCGGCCAGGCGTTTGGACAGGCGGATCGTGGCGTCGCGCTGCTCAGTCATTGCCGGGTTCCAGTGCGCGGATGCGCTCGACGTGCGCGATCAGCGAGCGCTGCGCCAGCGGCCACATGCGCGGCGGCACGTCGGCGTAGGCCAGCTCCACCCATTGCTCGACCGTGCCTTCGGGCAGCTGCTGCATGGCGGCGACGACGCGGGCCTCGCGCGCCAGGCGGTGCGCCTTCAGCTGCGCGATGGCCTGGCGGGCGCTGCCCAGCACGTGGCCGTGCGCCGGCAGGATGAATTCGACGCCGTGCTGCGCGCAGAGCCGGTCGAGCCGGTCGAGCGCGTCCAGGTAGTCGGCCATGCTGCCGTCGGGCGGGTTGATGATGGTGGTGCTGCCGTTCAGGATGTGGTCGCCGCTGAACAGCAGGCCGTCCTCGCGCAGCAGCAGGCACAGGTGGTTGGCCGCGTGGCCTGGGGTGTGCACCACTTGCAGGGTATGGGTCGTTTCGCCGTCCAGCCCTTTGCCAGAAAGCGTGATCAGCTCATTGTCTTGTAGCGCTCTGTCGGGCGTGAAGGCGCTGTCGGCGCGCGCCGTGGGGGCCGACGGCAGGCCCAGGATGGGCGGCGCGGCGCGGCCGGCGCGCGCGCACAGCTGCTGCAGCGGTGCGGCTCCGGGCGAGTGGTCGGGGTGCGAATGGGTGCAGACGATGGCGCGGATGTCGCCGCCGGCGGCGCGCCACAGGCGCTCCAGGTGCGCGGCGTCCTGCGGGCCGGGGTCGATGGCGACGTAGCCCGTGGCCGGTTCGCCCACCAGGTAGCTGTTGGTGCCGGGGCCGGTCATCACGCCGGGGTTGGGGGCGGTCAGGCGCTGCAGGTTGCGCCGCAGCGGCACCGGGCGTTCGCTTTGCCAGTCCAGCGCGTGCACGATCTGCCCGTCGGGGCTGACCAGGGCCAGCTCGCCGTAGGGCGGCTCGTGCTCCATGTAGCGCGCCTCCTTGCCGGCCAGCAGGCCGGCGCGCGGGCAGCTCGTCCATAGCGGCGCCTCGCCCTGGCAGGCGGCCAGCACGTCGTCCACGCACGCAAACCGCGCCAGGCGCTCCAGCGTGCGGATGGTGGGGTAGATCATGAAGAACTGCCCCGCCGCGTGGCGCTGCAGCGCCTGCTGCGGGCTGACCCACTGCGGCTCGAATTGCTCGGCCTCGTCGGCCACGGGCGTCTGGCCCGCCGGCATGCGCGCCACCAGAAACGGCACGTCGAAGCGTTTGGGCAGATCCAGGTCGGTGATCCAGCGCGCCAGCGTGAACACGCCGTCGGCCGCCAGCGTCAGGCCGCGCGCCTGGCATTGCGCGGCCAGCGGGGCGCGGCGATCCAGGGCCGCGATGTCGGCGGCGCCGGCCCAGCGGCCGTCGCCGGCGTGGCGCGCCAGCAGCACGCCCAGTTCCTCGAAGCTCTCGCGGATGGCGGCGATGGCCTCGGTCAGTTGCGCGTCGCCTTGCGTGCTGCGGCGCGCGGCCAGCGCGTGCGCCTGGGCGTCCTGCGCGTCGATGGCGCCGCCGGGAAAGACGAAGGCGCCGGGCGCAAAGCTGGCCTGCTGCGAGCGGCGCGTCATCAGCACCTGCAGGCCGGCGCCGGCGTCGTCGCGCAGCAGCAGCACGGTGGCCGCGGGCCGCGCCGGCACGGGCGTGCGCTGCGCGTGCAGCAGCTGGGCGGGGCGCGGGGTCGGGGTCGGGGTCGGGGTCGGAGGGATGTGGGTCATTTGGGTTTGGCGGTCAGTGCCACGGTGATGGCGCTGACCAGGTAGAAAGCCTGCAGCTCCAGTTCCCAGCCGCCGCTCTTGCCGATGGCCAGGAACTGACCCTGGTGCACCAGCAGCAGCGCCACGATCATGTTGGCCGCCACCACCAGCGCGGCCGGTACCACGAATACGCCGGCGAGCAGCAGCAGCGGCGCCACGACTTCGCCCAGGTACACGCCGTAGGCCAGGAAGGCGGGCAGGCCGGCCTTGGCGATCATGCCCTCGATCCAGCCGATGCCGCCCTGGATCTTGGCCCAGCCGTGCAGCAGGAGCAGCAGCGCGAGTACGGTGCGCAGCAGCACAGCGCCGGCTTGGGGGTGGTGGAATGCGTTCCAGAGTCTCATGGCGGGTCTCCTTTGGATCAACAAACAGTGTGGGCGCCCACGATAGCCGATTTGCATACGCCGCGTGCGCAGGCGGCGCGCACCGCGCCGATAATCGCGCCCATGCAGATTTGCTTTACCAAGATGCAGGGCGCGGGCAACGACTTCGTCGTGCTCGACGAGACCCGCGGCCTGCTCGGCCTGAGCGCGGCGCAGTACCGCTGGCTGGCGGACCGCCATTTCGGCGTGGGCGCCGACCAGATCCTGAGCGTGCGCCCGGCGCCGGCCGCCGGCATCGACTTCGAATACGTGATCCACAACGCCGACGGCGGCGAGGTGGAGCAGTGCGGCAACGGCGCGCGCTGCTTCGCCCGCTTCGTGCGCGAGCGCGGGCTGACCGGCAAGGACGCCATCCGCGTGCAGACGCGCGCCGGCGTGATCGAGCCGCGCCTGGCGCCCGACGGCCGCGTGACGGTGGACATGGGCCGCCCCCGCTTCGACCCCGCCGAGGTGCCGTTCGACACGGCGGGCCTGGCGCCCGTGCCGCAGGGTTCGGGACAAAAATGGCCTCTGGCACTTACAGGGAAAGCGCAGGATGCTCCTGTTTTGGTTGCAGTCGTCTCCATGGGCAACCCGCACGCGGTGCAGCTCGTGGCGGACGTGGACAGCGCCCCCGTGCTCCAGAGCGGCCCGCTGATCGAGCGCCACCCGCGCTTTCCCCAGCGCGTCAACGCCGGCTTTCTGCAGATCGTCGATCGTGCCCAGGTGCGCCTGCGCGTGTTCGAGCGCGGCGCTGGCGAAACGCTGGCCTGCGGCAGCGGCGCCTGCGCCGCCGTGGCGGCCGGCATCCGCCTGGGCCTGCTCGACGCGCGGGTGGACGTGCACACGCGCGGCGGGCTGCTGACCATCGCCTGGAGCGGCCAGCCGGCCGACTCCATCTTCATGACTGGCCCGGCCGTAACGGTTTTCGAAGGCCGTATCGAGGTACCTGACGCACCATGACGACGCCCCCCATCACCCCCATCACCGAAGACGACATCGCGCAGTTCCTGGTCAGCACGCCGGGGTTCTTCGAGCGCCACAGCGAGCTGCTGGCCAGCATCACCATCAGCAGCCCGCACGGCCAGCGCGCCGTCAGCCTGCACGAGCGCCAGACCGAGCTGCTGCGCGAGAAGATCAAGGGGCTGGAGCACCGCGTGATGGACATGGTGCGCAACGGCAGCGAAAACGGCGCCACGGCCGACAAGGTTCACCAGTGGTGCCGCCGGCTGCTGGCTGTGCCCTACGCCGCCGGCCTGCCGGCCGTGGCCGAGAAAGCCACGCACGAGCTGTTCGACGTGCCCCAGGTGGCCCTGCGCCTGTGGGGCGTGGCGCAGGCGCAGGCCGGCACGCCGTTCACCCAGGGCGTGAGCGAGGACGCGCGCGCCTTTGCCTCGTCGCTGACCATGCCCTACTGCGGCCCCAACCTCGGGTTCGAGGCGACGCAGTGGCTGGCGCAGCCGGACGAGGTGCAGTCGCTGGCGCTGCTGCCGCTGCGCCGCGGCGCCATCGACAGCGCCGAGCAGCCGGCCTTCGGCCTGCTGGTGCTGGGCTCGCCCGACGAGCACCGCTTCGACGCCACCATGGGCGTGGACTTTTTGACGCGCATGGCCGAGCTGGCCAGCGCGGCGCTGTCGCGGTTGCTTTGACATTGATAGCTGGTTACGCTGATAGATAAACGATTTTAGATATTTTTATATTTGAAATGTAGATATATCAAGCGCTAGCAGCTATTGTTTTGATGAATCCACCGCCCGCCACCCCGCCGCCGCTGCCGCCCGAGGCGCAGCAGTACCTGGAGCACGCGCGGGTGCAAAAGCGCCTGGCCGCGCGCACGCTGGCGCTGTACCGGCTGGACCTGGAACGCCTGGCGGCCATGGCCGGCGGCACGCCGCTGCTGGCGCTCGACAGCGCCCGGATCCGCCGCTTCGTGGCGCAGATGCACGCCGGCGGGCGCAGCGGGCGCGGCATCGCGCTGATCCTGTCGGGCTGGCGCAGCTTCTACCGCTGGGCCGCGCGCCAGGGGCTGGTGGCCTTCAACCCGGTGCAGGACGTGCGCGCCCCGCGCGCGCCCAAGCCCCTGCCCAAGGCGCTGGGCGTGGACGACGCCGTGCGCCTGGCCAGCTACAGCGCCGGCGACGCCGACCCCTGGGCCGAGGCGCGCGACGCGGCCATCGTCGAGCTGCTCTACGGCTGCGGCCTGCGCGTGGGCGAGCTGGTGGGGCTGGACGTGGCCGCCAGCAGCGCGGCGCACCAGCAGGGGCGCGGCTGGGTGGACCTGCAGGCGGGCGAGGCGCATGTGCTGGGCAAGGGCTCCAAGCGCCGCAGCGTGCCCGTGGGCGCCGCCGCGCTGGCCGCGCTGCGGGCCTGGCTGGCCGTGCGCGGCCAGCCCTTTGGCGCGCCGCCGCGCGACGCGGCGCTGTTCATCGGCCGGCGCGGCGCGCGCCTGTCGGCGCAGTCCGTCTGGCAGCGCCTGCGCCAGCGCAGCCAGCAGGCCGGGCTGGCCACGCCGGTGCACCCGCACATGCTGCGCCACTCGTTCGCCAGCCACCTGTTGCAGTCCAGCGGCGACCTGCGCGCCGTGCAGGAGCTGCTGGGCCACGCCAGCATCACCACCACGCAGGTCTATACCCGGCTGGACTTCCAGCACCTGGCCCGCGTGTACGACCAGGCGCACCCGCGCGCGCGGCGCAAACCGGGCAAACCCGGTTGACGCCGGGGCTTGACAGCCTCGCTACACTGCCCCATCTACCCATTTTGAGCGCGGCGCCCCACGCGGCAGGGCCGCCGCGCCGCGCTGCATTTGCTGGAAAGACCCACGCCATGTCCCTGATTCCCGTCACCATCCTCACCGGCTTCCTCGGCTCGGGCAAGACCACGCTGCTCAAGCGCGTGCTGACCGAGGCGCACGGCCAGAAGATCGCCGTCATCGAAAACGAGTTCGGCGAGGAAAACATCGACACCGACATCCTCAAGACCGAGACCGAGGAGCAGATCCTGCAGATGAGCAACGGCTGCATCTGCTGCACCATCCGCGAGGATCTGCGCGAGACGCTGCAGCTGCTGGCCGCCAAGCGGCGCAAGGGGCTGGTAGCGTTCGAGCGCGTGGTCATCGAGACCACCGGCCTGGCCGACCCCGGCCCGGTGGTGCAGACCTTCTTCATGGACGACGAGATCGCCGAGAGCTACCTGGTCGACTCCATCATCACCCTGGTGGACGCCAAGCACGCCGGCACCCAGCTCGACGAGCGCCAGGAGGCGCGCCGCCAGGTGGGCTTTGCCGACCAGATCTTCCTGTCCAAGACGGATCTGGTGAGCGAGGCCGAGAAAGAGGCGCTGATCCACCGCCTCAAGCACATGAACCCGCGCGCGCCCATCAGCGCCGTGCACTTCGGCCAGGTGCCGCTGGCCGAGGTGCTGGACCTGCGCGGCTTCAACCTGAACGCCAAGCTCGACATCGACCCCGACTTCCTGAAGGCGGACGAGGGCCACGAGCATGACCATGGCCACGTGCACGACGAGCACTGCGGCCATGACCACCATGACCACGATCATGCGCATGGCGAGCACTGCCACCATCCGCACCACCATCACCACGACGACGACGTGAAAAGCTTCGTCTACCGCGCCAGCCGGCCGTTCGACCCGGCGCGGCTGGAAGATTTTCTGGGCGCCATCGTCAACGTCTACGGCCCGCGCATGCTGCGCTACAAGGGCGTGCTCGACATGAAGGGCACCGAACGCAAGGTCATCTTCCAGGGCGTGCACCAGCTCATGGGCAGCGACCTGGGACCCGAGTGGGGCGCGGGCGAGGCGCGCGAAAGCAAGATGGTGTTCATCGGCATCGACCTGCCGCGCGACATCTTCGAGCAGGGGCTGGAGCAGTGCCTGGTGTCCGCGTGAGGCCTGCGATTTAAGGGTTTGCCACAGGGTATGGGCGTATAGGCCATGGCCGGTGGGCATTCTCTATACAATCGCCCCCCGTCTAAGAGTCGGTTTACGGCCTCGCGGGGGACCATGAACAGGCTCCATGGGCCGAAAAGGCCCTCAACCCTCGCGTTTTTCTCTTGACTTGCGCTGTGCGCTGGCGTGAGATAGAACGTACCATCAACCGTATCGGCGGGGTGCCCACGGCCCTGCCGCCAGCTTTATTCCAGACCATGACTACGACCCTGCAAACCCCTGTGGCGGCCAAGAAAGATTCCAAGCTGGCCAATAGCTGGAAGACCAAGCCCGCCGAAGAGTTGACCGACGCCGAGGTATTGGCCATGCCCGAGGGCGAGTACATGAACGACAAGCAGTTGGCGTTCTTCCGCCACAAGCTGGTGCAGCTCAAGCAGGACATGCACGAGAACGCCGGCGAGACGACCGAGCATCTGCGCGAGGACACCGTGGTCGTGCCAGACCCCGCCGACCGCGCCACCATCGAGGAAGAACACGCGCTGGAGCTGCGCACGCGCGACCGCGAACGCAAGTTGCTCAAGAAGATCGAGCAGTCCATCGCCCGCATCGACGCCGGCGACTACGGCTACTGCGACGAGACCGGCGAACCCATCGGCGTGGGCCGCCTGCTGGCGCGCCCCACGGCCACGCTGTCGCTGGAAGCGCAGCAGCGGCGTGAGCTCAAACAGAAAATGTTTGGCGACTGACGCCTTTTTTCGCTCATTTGCCTCCATCAGCCAGGTAGTTCCGCATGTCCGTGCCACCACGCCCCGCCAACAAGGAAGACGCAGCCCCCGGCGGACTGCTGTCCAAGGTGGTGCGGTTCGTGCGCAACCCCACCGTCAACTGGACTGATCTCGACTCGATCGAGGAAGACCGCGAGAGCCAGTACAGCAAGCAGATGCTCAAGGAGATGATCGAGCGCAAGCGCCGCAACGATTTCGTGCGCCGCCGCGAGTTCGATCAGCTGCGCAAGCTGCGCCAGCGCGACACCCTGCAGGGCCACCGGGTGGAAGACCCGACGGCGCGCACCTCGTTCTTCCAGAGCAGCATGGCCTCGCCCGACGAGCGCGCCGTCACGCTCAAGAAGATCGACGAGATCGAGGCGCAGATGTCGCAGCAGTGGTGGAAGAGCAAGAGCAGCGGCGACGCACCCTCGGTTCTGCCGGGCGCCGCTGCGTCGCCCGCGCCTGCGCCCGGGGCGGCCGTGCCGGCCATCGAGCCGCCGGCGCGCGCCGCCGGCCAGGCCGCGGCGCGTGCGCCTGCAGCGGCGCAGGGGCCGTCGCCGGCGTCCGCCGCCTTTGCCGCCGCCATGGCGGCAACGCCGATGGGCGAGCAGGCCTTCGCCCCCACCGAACCCCTGGGCCTCGGGGGCGTACCGCCCCTGGCAGCGCCTGCGGGGCTGCCTGATGCCGGCGTGGGGCAGTCCACGGCACAATTGCAGGCGGTGGCATTACCGGAGAAATTCGTGCACGAACCCGATCTTGAAGAAGCCGCCATCCGGTTTGCCAGCGGCGACTACGCGGGCGCTGAATCGGGCCTCAAGGAGGTACTGGTTCAGCACCAGGGCGACGACCCGCAGCAGCAGCTCGAAATCTGGATGACGCTGTTCGACCTGTACCGCGCCACCGGGCAGCAGGAGCCGTTCGACGCGCTGGCCATCGACTTCGCCGCGCAGTACGGGCGCTCGGCGCCGCTGTGGTTTTCGCTGCCCGAACAGCTGGGATTGGCGGGCATGGCGCCGGCGCTGGCCGCCGACGCGCCGCCGGCGGCACCCCAGCGCGAGCTGAACTGGAACGCGCAGCCCGTGCTGACGCAGCAGTCCATCGCGGCGCTGCAGGCGCTGCTGGGGCGCTCGGCACCGCCCTGGTCGCTGACCTGGACGCGCCTGACAGATATCGAGGCATCCGCCGTGATCCCCCTGGCCGTACTGTTCGAGGGCTGGGCCGAGCAGGACGTGCAGCTGAACTTCCTTGGCGCCGCCGCCCTGCAGGCGGTACTGCAGGCGCATACCCAGTCCGGCGACCGCGCCGCCGACCCGCAGTGGTGGCGCCTGCGCATGGCCGTGCTGCGCGTAATGGGCATGGCTGACGAATTCGAGCTGGTGGCGCTGGACTACTGCGTGACCTACGAGGTCTCGCCGCCTTCGTGGGCCGCGCCGCGCTGCGGCTACGCCGGCGACGACGGCGCCCCGCAGCCAGCCTCGCAGGACGCGCCTGACAGCGATATGTACGCGTCGGGTTTTGCCCTGTCGCAGCCCGGCACCATCGACGAGCCCCCCGCGGGCATGCTGTCCGGCCATATCGAGGGAGATGCCGGCGCGCAGCTCGAACCGATGGACGAGATGATCCGCGCGGGCCAGCCCTTCAACGTGGCCTGTGACCGGCTCATCCGTATCGACTTTGCCGCCGTCGGGTCGGTGCTCAACTGGGCTGCGGCCCAGCAGGCCAAGGGACATGTGATCCAGTTCACCAACCTGCACCGGCTGGTGGCGGTGCTGTTCAACGTCATCGGCGTCAACGAGCACGCCTGGATCGTTCCGCGCAAGAACTGAAGGCCGTGGCTGGCCGGCTTTGTGCAGGCGCCTGTCTTGCAATACGGCGCCGCGGCCTTACCTAGGCGGGATATGGAACAGTTTCACGGCACCACCATTTTGAGCGTGCGCCGTCCGCGCGCGGACGGCAGCATCGAAGTCGCCATCGGCGGCGACGGCCAGGTCACGCTGGGCAACATCGTCGTCAAGGGCAGCGCGCGCAAGGTGCGCAAGCTCTACCACGGCAAGGTGCTGGCCGGCTTTGCCGGCGCCACGGCCGACGCGTTCACGCTGTTCGAGCGCTTCGAGGCCAAGCTGGAAAAGCACCAGGGGCATCTGACGCGGGCGGCGATCGAGCTGACCCGCGACTGGCGCACCGACCGTGTGCTGCGCCGCCTGGAGGCCATGCTGGCCGTGGCCGACGAGACCGCCTCGCTCATCATCACCGGCAACGGCGACGTACTGGAGCCCGAGCAGGGCATCGTCGCCATCGGCTCGGGCGGCGCCTATGCGCACTCGGCCGCCAAGGCGCTGCTGGCCAATACCGAGCTGCCGGCGCAGGACATCGTCAAGAAGTCGCTGGAGATCGCCGGCGAGCTGTGCATCTACACCAATATGCACCACACCATAGAGACGCTGTAAGCGCTCTTTTTTGGTATTCATTTTGTAGCTGTTGACGCTTTGCGGGTAAGCGCTGCAGCCGTATTTATTGCGAGATCCAAGCATGTCCTCCATGACCCCCCAGGAAATCGTCTCCGAACTTGACCGCCACATCGTCGGCCAGCAGGCCGCCAAGCGCGCCGTGGCCATTGCGCTGCGCAACCGCTGGCGCCGCCAGCAGGTCGATGCCAGCCTGCGCCAGGAGATTACACCCAAGAACATCCTGATGATCGGCCCCACCGGCGTCGGCAAGACCGAGATCGCGCGGCGCCTGGCACGGCTGGCCGCCGCGCCGTTCATCAAGGTCGAGGCGACCAAGTTCACCGAGGTGGGCTACGTCGGCAAGGACGTCGATTCCATCGTGCGCGACTTGGTCGAGGTGGCCATCAAGCAGACGCGCGAGCAGGACATGAAGCAGGTGCGCACCCGCGCCGAGGACGCGGCCGAGGAGCGCATCCTGGACACGCTGATTCCGTCGGCGCGCACTGGCGAGCCCGCAGCCGACAGCACGGCGCGCCAGGTGTTCCGCAAGAAGCTGCGCGAGGGGCAGCTCGATGACAAGGAAATCGAGATCGAGGTGGCGGACGCGCGCCCGCAGCTTGAAATCATGGGTCCGCAGGGCATGGAGGAAATGGCCGAACAGCTGCGCGGCGTGTTCAGCCAGATGGGCCAGGAGCGGCGGCGCGCGCGCAAGCTGAAAATCGCCGAGGCGCTCAGGCTGCTGACCGACGAGGAGGCCGCCAAGCTGGTCAACGAGGACGAGATCAAGACCCGCGCGCTGGCCAGCGCCGAGCAGAACGGCATCGTCTTCATCGACGAGATCGACAAGGTGGCGGCGCGCCAGGAGGCCAGCGGCGCCGACGTGTCGCGCCAGGGCGTGCAGCGCGACCTGCTGCCGCTGGTCGAGGGCACGACGGTGTCCACCAAATACGGCATGGTGAAAACCGACCACATGCTGTTCATCGCCTCGGGCGCGTTCCACCTGGCCAAGCCCAGCGATCTGATTCCCGAGCTGCAGGGGCGTTTTCCCATCCGCGTGGAACTCGATTCGCTGTCGGTACAGGACTTCGAGGCCATCCTGACGCAGACCGACGCCAGCCTGGCGCGGCAGTACCAGGCGCTGCTGGCCACCGAAGGGGTGGCGCTGGACTTCACCCCCGAGGGCATCACGCGCCTGGCGCAGATCGCCTGCGAGGTCAACGAGCGCACCGAGAACATTGGCGCGCGCCGTCTGTCCACGGTGCTCGAACGCCTGCTCGACGAGGTCAGCTTCGACGCTGTGCGGCTCTCGGGCCAGACCGTGGTAATCGACGCGGCCTACGTCAACGCGCGCCTGCAGTCGCTGAGCCAGGACGAGGATTTGTCCCGTTTCATCCTCTGATAAACCCCGATACCGGTTTTGATAAATCACTTCCATACCGGCGCCTAAGTGCTTATCCAAAAAAGGATTTTCCCGTTCATTCAGATCCAGAATCCGCGCTAAGTTCTTGATTTCATTGCAAAACTTTGTTGCCACCCCTCCCGCTGCCTGGGTGTTTCCTGCTACAGTGCAAACAAGTGCAATAAAGTGGTGAAAAGTGCCATTGAATCCCAATCAAGGGATTCCGTGGCTCCAGCGGCGGGGTCTATAGCAGTGTTTCAAGGGGCGTCATCGTTGACTCTCGATGCCAAGGGGCGGCTTTCGGTGCCGACCCGGCATCGTGACGCCCTGATGGAGCAGGCTGGCGGCAGCCTGACCGTCACCAAGCATCCCGACGGCTGCCTAATGGTCTTTCCCCGCCCTGAATGGGAGCAGGTGCGCGAACGCATTGCCAAGCTGCCCATGTCCGCACAATGGACCCGCCGCATCTTTCTGGGCAACGCCATGGATGTGGACATGGACGGCACCGGCCGCGTGCTGATCTCGCCCGAACTGCGCCAGGCCGCCGGCCTGACGCGCGATGCCGTGCTGCTGGGCATGGGCAGCTACTTCGAGCTGTGGGACAAGGCCAGCTACGACGCCAAGGAGCAGGAGGCCATGCAGGCTGAGATGCCCGACGTGTTCAAGGACTTCTCGTTCTGAGAGCAGCGCCGTGAATCAGCCCTTGCAGCACACCACGGTCTTGCTCGATGAGGCGGTAGACGCCTTGCTGGGCGGCCCCGGCGCGGACGGCGGCAGCTACGTGGACGGCACGTTCGGCCGCGGCGGCCATTCGCGCCTGGTGCTGCGGCGCCTGTCGCCGCAGGGGCGGCTGCTGGCCTTCGACAAGGATCCCGAGGCGATCGTCGAGGCGGGGCGCATCCAGGACGCGCGCTTTGCCATCCGCCACCAGGGGTTCTCGCACCTGGGCGAGCTGGCGCCGGCCAGCGTGGACGGCCTGTTGCTCGATCTGGGTGTCAGTTCGCCGCAGATCGATGCGCCTGGGCGCGGTTTCAGTTTCCGATTCGACGGCCCGCTGGACATGCGCATGGACACTACGCGCGGTCAGAGCGTGAGCCAGTGGCTGGCAGACGCCGAACAGGCGCAGATTGCGGAGGTGATACGTGACTACGGCGAAGAACGGTTTGCTGGCGCCATTGCAAAGGCGCTTGTCGCGCGGCGCCAGGAACGCGGGCCCATTACCGGCACAGCCGAGCTGGCCGACATTGTGGCCGGCGCGGTCCGCACCCGCGAGCCGGGCCAGAACCCTGCGACGCGCACATTTCAGGCTTTCCGGATATTCATCAACGCCGAGCTTGAGGAGCTGCAACAAGCGCTAGAGGCGAGCCTGGCGGTGCTGCGCCCTGGCGGGCGGCTGGTGGTCATCAGCTTTCACTCGCTGGAAGACCGCATCGTCAAGCAGTTCATTGCGCAGCACTCCAAGGAAGTCTACGACCGGCGCGCGCCCTTTGCGCCGCCGCGGCCCATGCGCCTGAGGGCGTTGGCGCGCGTCAAGCCCGGCGCTGCCGAGGTCGCGGCCAACCCGCGCGCGCGCAGTGCCGTGATGCGTGTGGCCGAGCGCACCGAGGTACCGGCATGACGCGCATTAGCCTGGCACTGTTGCTGACCGTGATGGCCAGCGCCATGTATCTGGTGCATGTGCAGTATGAATCGCGGCTCCTGTTCACGGCGCTCGATCGCGCACAGGCGCAGGCGCGCGTGCTGGAATCCGAACATCAGCGTCTGCTGGTGGAAAAGCGCGCGCAAGCCGTGCCCGGACGCATTGAACGCCTGGCGCGAGAGCGCCTGGACATGCGCACCGTCACGCCGGCCATCACGCAGTACGTGACGCCGCAGGGCAAGCCCGTGGCGGTGGCCGCGGGTGCGGAGGGCAGGTCGTGAGCCGGCGCGGCGTGAATTACATCTCCAGTCCGCTGCTGGCCAGCCAGACGCCGATCGGGCGCAGCCGCGTGATCGTGGCTGCCGTGGCCCTGGGCTTCATGGCGCTGGCCGGGCGTGCCCTCTACGTGCAGGTCATCGCCAGCGATTTCTACCAGCGCCAGGGTGAAGTGCGCTTTGCGCGTACGCTGGCGCTGCCGGCGCACCGGGGGCGCATCCTGGACCGCAATGGTTTCATCCTCGCGTCCAGCGTTCCGGCGGCCAGCATCTGGGCCATTCCGGAGGACGTGGAGAGTGACAAGCCCGAGGTGCGCGCCAAGCTCAAGCAACTGGCGCGGCTCATGGACATGCCGATGGCGGCCCTGCTGGCAAGGCTGGCCAACGAGGACAAGTCCTTCGTCTGGGTCAAGCGCCAGCTCGACTGGGACGTGGGCCAGCAGATCGCGGCGCTGGGCATCAAGGGCATTTACCAGCGCAAGGAGTACAAGCGCCAATACCCCGAGGGCGCGTCGGTGGCGCACATCGTTGGCTTCACCAACGTCGAGGATCACGGCCAGGAGGGGATGGAGTTGGCCTTCGACAAGGATCTGGCCGGCAAGGCAGGATCGCGCCGCGTCATCAAGGATCGTCTGGGCCGCGTCGTCGAGGGGGTGGGGGCGGATGAGCCCCCGGTGGATGGCAAGGATCTGCAGTTGTCCATCGACAGCAAGATCCAGTTTTTTGCCTACCAGAAGCTGCGCGACCAGGTCGTGGCGCACAAGGCCAAGGCCGGCAGCGTGGTGGTGCTGGACGCGCATACGGGGGAAGTGCTGGCGTTGGCCAACTACCCGAGTTTCGACCCGGAAGACCGCAGCAATCTGTCGGGCGAGCAATTGCGCAATCGCGCGCTGACCGACGTGTTCGAGCCCGGCTCGACCATCAAGCCCATCACCATCGGGTTGGCGCTGGAGACTGGGCGGGTGCGCCCCGACACCATCGTCGACACCACGCCGGGGCGCGTGACCATCACCGGATCGACCATCAGCGACACGCACGACTACGGCGTGCTCACGGTCGAGGGGGTGATCCAGAAGTCGAGCAACGTCGGCACAACCAAGATCGCCATGCAGATGCCGGCGCGCGAGATGTGGGAAACCTTTTCTGCGCTCGGTTTCGGGCACAAGCCGGAACTGGCGTTTCCGGGCGTGGCCAGCGGGCGCCTGCGTCCGTACAAGAGCTGGCGCCCCATCGAGCAGGCCACCATGTCCTACGGTTACGGTCTGTCGGCCAGCCTGTTCCAGATGGCGCGGTCGTATACCGTGTTTGCCAATGAAGGCAAGGTGATACCGGCAACCATGCTGCGATCCGACCACGCCGCGGCCGGTGCCCAGGTGTTTTCCGAGCGTACCGCCAGGCAGGTGCGCAAGATGCTGCAGATGGCGGCCGGCCCCGGCGGCACGGGCCAGCGCGCGCAGACTGTGGGTTATTCGGTCGGCGGCAAGTCGGGCACGGCGCGCAAGCAGGTGGGCAAGAGCTATGCGCAGGGCAAGTACCGCGCCTGGTTCACCGGCATGGCGCCCATTGATGCGCCGCGCGTCATTGCCGCGGTGATGATCGACGAGCCGGGCGATGGTGTCATCTACGGTGGTGCAGCGGCTGCGCCGGTGTTCAGCCAGGTGGTGCAGCAGGCGTTGCATGTGATGGGCGTGCAGCCCGACATGGCGGTCAAGCCGCTGATTGTCGCCAACCCAGCGGAGGAGCCGTTGTGACGCCGCTTCTGCTGCACACCGCGGAACAGGCCGTGGACTTCCTTCGCGCCCACGTTCACCCTGGCGCCACGCTGCAGACCGATAGCCGGCAGATCGCGCCGGGCGACGCCTTCATCGCCTGGCCGGGTGCTGCCGCAGACGGGCGTGCTTACGTGGCGCAGGCGCTGGCGAGCGGCGCCAGCGCCTGCCTGGTCGAAGCCGAAGGCGTTGCAGCGTTCGGCCTGACCGACGCGCGCGTCGCCGCGCTGCCTGGCCTCAAGGCTGCTACTGGCCTGATCGCCGCGCAGTGGTTTGGCCAGCCGGGCCGGCACATCAAGCTGTTGGCCGTGACGGGCACCAACGGCAAAACCAGCAGCGCCTGCTGGCTGGCAGACGCGCTCAACGAACTTGTCCGGCGCAAGCAACTGGCGCACGCGGGCTGTGCTTTGGTCGGGACGCTGGGGATGGGCATTGCACCCCATCTCACGCCCACCGGCATGACCACCCCCGATCCGGTACGCCTGCAGCGCGCGCTGCGCGGCTTTGTCGACCAGGGGCTGGGGGTCTGTGCCATCGAGGCGTCTTCCATAGGTTTGGCCGAGCAGCGTCTGGTTGGTTGCGACATTGCCGTCGCGCTGTTCACCAATTTCACCCAGGATCACCTGGATTGGCACGCCGACATGCACGACTACTGGCACGCCAAGCGCGCGCTGTTCGACTGGCCTGGTCTGGGCGCAGCCGTGGTCAATATCGACGATGCGCAGGGCGCCCAATTGCATGCCGAGCTGGCCAGCCGCGCTGGGCTGGATCTGTGGAGCGTGTCGCTGGCCGGGCCGGCGCGCCTCATGGCGCGCGGCATTGCGCACCAGGGGCCGGGCCTGGCCTTTACCGTGGTCGAGGGCGATACGGCGCTGGCGCTGCAGACGCGGCTGATAGGCCAGTACAACGTCTCCAACGTGCTGGGCGTCATCGCTGGGCTGCGCGCGCTGGGCATATCCCTGGCGCAGGCCGTGGCCGCCTGCGGGGCGCTGGCGCCCGTGCCCGGACGCATGCAGCAGATTGCGTTGCCCGGCCAGCCGCTGGTGGCAGTGGATTACGCGCATACGCCCGATGCGCTCGGGCAGGCGCTGCAGGCGCTGCGCCCGCTGGCGCAGGCGCGCGGCGGACGCTTGTGGTGCGTTTTCGGCTGCGGCGGCGACCGCGACGCCGGCAAGCGCCCGCAAATGGGCGCCATTGCCCAGCGCGGCGCCGATCAGGTGCTGGTGACCAGCGACAACCCGCGCGGCGAGCCGCCCATGCGTATCATTCAGCAGATACTGCAGGGCATGATCGCCACCCCAGCGGTACGGGCCGAGCCCGACCGCGGCGCGGCCATCGCGCTGGCGCTGGCTGAGGCCGATGCGCGCGACGTGGTGCTGATCGCCGGCAAGGGCCACGAGGACTACCAGGAGACGGCGGGCGTGCGCCGACCGTTCTCCGATATGCAGCAGGCGCAGGCCGCCCTGGCGCGCCGGGAGCAAACCCTATGAGCGCGCCGGCTGTGATGATGACCCTGGCGCAGGCGCATGCGCTGCTGCGCGTGCGCGTGCCGCAGGCACGCCTGGCGGGTGACGGCGCCACGCCGCTGGTGCGCGTGCACACCGACACGCGCAGCCTGCAGGCGGGCGATTTGTTCGTGGCGCTCAAGGGCGAGCGCTTCGACGCCAATGCCTTCCTGGCCGATGCCCGCGCTGCCGGCGCTGCCGCCGCAATGGCCCATGGCGGGCTGGAGGCTGCCGGCCTGCCCGGCATCGAAGTGCCCGATACACTGGCTGCCCTTGGCGCACTGGCTGCCGGATGGCGCACGCAGTTCGGCCTGCCGCTGATCGGTGTGACCGGTAGCAACGGCAAGACCACGGTCACGCAGATGACCGCGTCCATCCTGCGCGCGTGGCGGGGCGATGCAGCCTTTGCGACGCAGGGCAATTTCAACAACGACATAGGGGTGCCGCTGACGCTGCTGCGCCTGACCGCCGCGCACCGTGCCGCCGTGATCGAGATGGGTATGAACCATCCTGGCGAAATCGCCACGCTTGCCGCCATGGTGCGGCCCACGGTGGCGTTGGTGAACAACGCGCAGCGCGAGCACCTGGAATTCATGCACACGGTGGATGCCGTAGCGCGCGAGAACGGTTCCGTCTTCGCCAGCCTGCCCGACGACGGCGTGGCCGTGTTTCCGGCAGGCGATGTGTACGAGGGCCTGTGGCGCTCGATGGCGCAGGGCCGCCGTGTGCTGACCTTTGGCGGTGGCGGCGACGTGGCCTGTACCCGGGCCGCATGGGCGCAGGGTGCTTGGGTTATCACGCTGGCAACGCCGCTGGGTGAGGTGGACACGCGCCTGCACATCGCGGGCCGGCACAACGTGGCCAATGCCCAGGCGGCGGCGGCCTGCGCGCTGGCGGCGGGCGCGCCGCTGGCGGCCATCGCCCGGGGCCTGAACGATTTCACCCCGGTCAAGGGCCGCTCGCGCGCCATCGAAGTGCGCGTTGCAAATCATGCGGTGACCGTGGTGGACGACACCTACAACGCCAACCCCGACTCCATGCGCGCCGCCATTGACGTGTTGGCCGAACTGCCCGGCCCACGCCTGCTGGTGCTGGGCGACATGGGCGAGGTGGGTGACCAGGGGCCGCAGTTCCACGCCGAGGCTGGCGCGCACGCGAGGCAGTGCGGCATCGAGCAGGTCTTCGCTCTGGGCGCATTGAGCGCCCACGTGGCGGGTGCGCGGCATTTCGACGACATGGCAGCGCTGATTGCAGCGGTGCGCGCAGCCCTGCCCGGCGTGGGCAGCGTGCTGGTGAAGGGATCACGATTCATGAAGATGGAACAGGTGGTGCAGGCCATCGAGGAGGCCGCATGCTGATGCTGCTGGCGCAATGGCTGCAGGGTCTGTCGCCTGACTGGGGGTTCCTGCGCGTCTTCCAGTACCTGACGCTGCGCGCCGTGATGGCGGCGCTGACGGCGCTGCTTATCGGCCTGCTGGCTGGCCCCAGGGTGATACGCATGCTCACGGCGCTTAAGATCGGCCAGCCGGTGCGTGCCTACGCCATGCAGACGCACCTGGCCAAAAGCGGCACGCCCACCATGGGCGGCGTGCTGATACTGCTGTCCATCGCCATCTCCACGCTGCTGTGGTTCGACCTGTCCAACCGCTTCGTCTGGGTCGTACTCATCGTCACGCTGGGATTCGGTGCCATTGGCTGGGTCGACGACTGGCGCAAGGTGGTCAACAAGGATCCCGAGGGCATGCGCTCGCGCGAGAAATACTTCTGGCAGTCGGTCATCGGCCTGCTGGCCGCGCTGTACCTGGTGTTCTCCATTTCCGAGAATTCCAACGCGCGCGTCTTCGAGCTGTTCGCCACTTGGGTCGAATCGGGCTTTGCGCTCGACCTGCCACCCAAGGCCGGGCTGCTTCTGCCGTTCTTCAAGGAGGTCAGCTACCCGCTGGGCGTGCTCGGTTTCGTCGTCATGACCTACCTGGTCATCGTGGGCAGCAGCAACGCCGTCAACCTGACCGACGGGCTGGACGGGCTGGCCATCATGCCGGTGGTCATGGTCGGCTCGGCGCTGGGTATTTTTGCCTACGTCACGGGCAACGCGGTGTACGCCAAGTACCTGCTGTTTCCGCACATTCCAGGTTCGGGCGAACTGCTCATCTTCTGCGCGGCCATGGCCGGCGCGGGGCTGGCCTTTCTGTGGTTCAACGCGCACCCGGCGCAGGTCTTCATGGGCGACGTGGGCGCGCTGGCGCTGGGCGGCGCTTTAGGCACCATCGCCGTCATCGTGCGCCAGGAAATCGTGCTGGCCATCATGGGCGGTATCTTTGTCGTCGAGGCCATCTCGGTGATGCTGCAGGTCACCTGGTTCAAGTACACACGCCGGCGCTACGGCGAGGGCCGGCGTCTGCTGAAGATGGCGCCGCTGCACCACCATTTCGAGAAAAGCGGCTGGAAGGAGACGCAGGTCGTCATCCGCTTCTGGATCATCACCATGCTGCTGTGCCTGGTCGGCCTGTCCACGCTGAAACTGCGATGAACGACGCACCGCACCCCCCGCAGGACGCCCCGTCCGCCGCACCCGCCCAGCCGGAATTGCCCGCGCTGGGCGCGGCTGCGCAGGCGCAGGCATTCGTGGCGCGCATCTTTGCCGAAGTGGCGGCGCCCGGCGACGCGGCCGACGTGCCCGCCGAGTCGGCCACCGCCGAACCAGCCCCCGATGCTGCGCAGACGCCGGCCGAGGATCCCGCGCAGGCGCTGGCCGCCAGCATGGCCGGCCAGCGCGTGCTGGTGCTCGGGCTGGGCGCCTCGGGCCTGGCCATGGCGCGCTGGTGCGCGCGCTGCGGCGCCGAGGTGCTGGTGGCCGACACGCGCGCCAATCCGCCGCAGCTGGCGGCGCTGCAGGCCGAGCTGCCTGCGGTGCAGTTCATCGCCGGGCCGCTGGATGCTGGCCTGGTCGAAGGCCGCGCATTGACGGCGCTGCACCGTTCACCCGGGCTCAGCCCGGCGGAATTGGCCGCCGTGGGCGCCGCCGCCCAGGCCGCTGGCGTTGCCATGGGCGGCGAGCTGGGCCTGTACGCCCGTGCGCTGGCCGTGCTGCGCGAGCGCTGCGGCTACGCGCCCGCTGTGCTGGCCGTGACCGGCACCAACGGCAAGACCACCGTCACGTCGCTGACCGGGCAATTGGTGGCGCACGCGGGCAAGAGCGTGGCCGTGGCCGGCAATATCGGCCCCACGCTGCTCGATACCCTGGCCGGCCATCTGGACGCGGCCACCCTGCCGCAGGTCTGGGTGCTGGAGCTGTCGAGCTTTCAGCTCGACGGCGTGCGCGGCTTCGAACCGACGGCGGCCGTGGTGCTCAATGTCACGCAGGATCACCTGGACTGGCACGGCAGCCTGCAGGCCTACGCTGCGGCCAAGGCGCGCATCTTCGGCAGCGCCGCGCTGATGGTGCTCAACCGCGAGGATCAATGGGTGATGGGCATGCTGCCCGAGCCCGTGCGCGTCAAGCTGCAAAAACCCCAGCTGCGCGCGCACCTGACCTTTGGCGCCGACATGCCGCAGCGCCCGGGGGACTTCGGCATCGAGATGGTCTCGGGCATGGCCTGGCTGGTGCGCGCGCACGAGGCCGACGAAACCCAGCGCCGCGGCAAGGTGCAGGAGCAGGAGCTGTTCATCCAGCGCCTGATGCCGGCCGACGCGCTGCGCATCCGCGGGCGCCACAACCACACCAACGCCCTGGCCGCGCTGGCGTTGGCGCAGGCCGCCGGCTGCGAACTGGCACCGATGCTCTACGGGCTGCGCGAATACCGTGGCGAGCCGCACCGGGTCGAGCCCATAGGCATGGTGCGGGGCGTGGAATACGTCGACGACAGCAAGGGCACCAACGTGGGCGCCACCGTGGCGGCGCTGACCGGCCTGGGTGCGGATCGGCGCCTGGTGGTGATTCTGGGCGGCGACGGCAAGGGGCAGGACTTTGCCCCGCTGGCCGCCCCGATGGCGCGCCACGCGCGCGCGGCGGTGCTGATCGGGCGCGACGCGCCGCAGATTCGCGCGGCGCTGGCCGACGCGGGCCTGCCGCTGCTGGACGCCGCCACGCTGCCCGAGGCCGTGCGACTGGCAGCAGGCCAGGCGCAGGAGGGCGATGCGGTGCTGATGTCGCCCGCCTGCGCCAGCCTGGACATGTTCGACAACTACGCGCACCGCGCCCGCGTGTTCTGCGCTGCCGTGGCCGACCTGGCCGACGAAGCCGGCCAGCCGCTGGCAGGAGGGACGGCATGAACGCCGCCGCGCCGCACCTGGGCCAGCGCCTGCGCGCCTGGCTGGCCGGCCTGGGCGCGCGCGGCGCCGAGGCGCTGCCGGTGCGCGTGGGCGGCACCGAGTACCGCCATACCGCCGCCACCCCGGCGCACGTGCTGGGGTTCGACCAGGCGCTGCTCTGGGTCGTGGTGCTGCTGCTGGCGTTCAGCCTGGTGATGGTGTATTCGGCGTCCATCGCCATGCCGGACAACCCGCGCTTCGGCAAGATCGAGTCGTACCACTTCCTGCTGCGCCACGCCATCGCCATGGGCGCGGGCTTCATCGCGGCGCTGTTTGCTTTCCAGATTCCCATGAAGGTGTGGGAGCGCCTGGCACCCTGGCTGTTTGTGGCCTCGCTGGTGCTGCTTGCTGCCGTGCTGATTCCGCATGTGGGCACCGTGGTCAACGGTGCACGGCGCTGGCTGTCGCTGGGCGTGATGAATTTCCAGCCGTCCGAGCTGGCCAAGTTCGCCGTGCTCATTTATGCGGCCAACTACATGGTGCGCAAGATGGACGTCAAGCAAAGCTTTCTGCGCGCCGTGATGCCCATGGGCGCCGCCGTGGCCATCGTCGGCGGGCTGCTGCTGGCCGAGCCGGACATGGGTGCCTTCATGGTGATCGCCGTGCTGGCCATGGCCATCCTGTTCCTGGGCGGAGTCAACATGCGCATGTTCATCCTGATCGGCACGGTGCTGGTGGCCGCTTTTGCCGTCATCGTCATGACCAGCCCGTGGCGGCGCGATCGCATCTTCGCTTATCTCGACCCGTTCAGCGAGGCCCACGCGCTGGGCAAGGGCTACCAGCTGTCGCACGCGCTGATCGCCATCGGCCGGGGCGAGATCTTTGGCGTGGGCCTGGGCGCCAGCGTCGAGAAGCTGCACTGGCTGCCAGAGGCGCACACTGACTTCCTGCTCGCCGTGATTGGCGAAGAGCTGGGCCTGGTGGGCGTGCTCACGCTCATCGTCGCCTTTCTGTGGCTCACGCGGCGCATCATGTACATCGGCCGCCAGGCGATCGCGCTGGATCGGGTGTTCTCCGGCCTGGTGGCGCAGGGCGTGGCCATCTGGCTGGGTTTCCAGGCCTTCATCAACGTGGGCGTGAACCTGGGCGCGCTGCCCACCAAGGGGCTGACGCTGCCGTTCATGAGCTTTGGCGGATCGGCCATCGTGATGAACTTGGTGGCGCTGGCGGTGGTGCTGCGCGTGGATTACGAGAACAAGCTGCTCATGAGGGGCGGAGGCCGCGCATGAGCAGAAACAAGACCGCACTGATCATGGCCGGCGGCACTGGCGGCCACATCTTCCCCGGCCTGGCCGTGGCGCAGGAGCTGCAGGCGCGCGGCTGGCGCGTGCACTGGCTGGGCACGCCCGCCAGCATGGAGTCGCGCATCGTGCCCCAGCACGGCATCGCGCTGGAGACCATCGACTTTTCCGGCGTGCGCGGCAAGGGGTTGGCCACGCTGGCGCTGCTGCCGCTGCGCCTGCTGCGCGCCTTCTGGCAGGCCTGGCGCGTGGTGCGCCGCGTCCAGCCCGACGTGGTGCTGGGCCTGGGCGGCTACGTCACCTTCCCCGGCGGCATGATGGCCGTGCTGGCCGGCAAGCCCCTGGTGCTGCACGAGCAGAACTCCGTCGCCGGCATGGCCAACAAGGTGCTGGCCGGCGTGGCCGACCGCATCTTCACGGCCTTTCCCGACGTGTTCAAGCGGGGCCAGTGGGTGGGCAACCCGCTGCGCGCCGCCTTTGTGCAGCAGCCCGGCCCGGCCGAACGCTTTGCCGGGCGCAGCGGGCCGCTCAGGGTGCTGGTGGTGGGCGGCAGCCTGGGTGCGCGCGCGCTCAACGACATCGTGCCGCAGGCGCTGGCGCTGATCCCCGCGGGCAAGCGTCCACAGGTCACGCACCAGAGCGGCGCCACGCAGATCGAGCAGCTGCGCGCCAACTACGCGCAAGCCGGCGTGCAGGCAGAGCTGCTGCCCTTCATCGACGACATGGCCGGCGCCTTTGCCGCGGCCGACCTGGTGATCTGCCGCTCCGGCGCCAGCACCGTCACCGAGCTTGCCGCCGTGGGCGCGGCGGCGCTGTTCGTGCCCTTCCCGCACGCGGTGGACGACCACCAGAGCGCCAACGCCCGCTTTCTGGTGGACGCGGGTGCCGGCTGGCTGGTGCAGCAATCCGATCTGACCCCGCAGGGATTGGCTGATATGCTATTAAATATAGAGCGTATTTCGCTTGTTGGGCGGGCGATAGAGGCCAAAAAGATGCAAAAAATCAACGCGGCCCGCGAGGTCGCCATCGCGTGCGAGGAGCTGAGCGCATGAAGCACGCCATCCGCCACATCCACTTCGTCGGGCTGGGCGGCTCGGGCATGAGCGGCATTGCCGAGGTGCTGCACAACCTGGGCTACCGCATCTCGGGCTCGGACCTGGCGCAGAGCGGCACCTTGCAGCGCCTGGCGGGTCTGGGCATGCAGACCTTCGTCGGCCACGACGCGGCCCATGTGCAGGGGGCGGACGCGGTGGTCACGTCCACCGCCGTGCAGGACGACAACCCCGAGGTGCAGGCCGCGCGCGCGCGCAAGATTCCGGTGGTGCCGCGCGCGCTGATGCTGGCCGAGCTGATGCGGCTGCGCCAGGGCATCGCGATTGCCGGCGCGCACGGCAAGACGACGACGACCAGCCTGGTCGCCAGCGTGCTGGCCGAGGCGGGGCTCGATCCCACCTTCGTCATCGGCGGGCGCCTGAACAGCGCCGGCAGCAACGCGCGCCTGGGCCAGGGCGAGTACATCGTGGTCGAGGCCGACGAGTCCGACGCGTCGTTCCTCAAGCTGCTGCCGGTGATGTCGGTGGTCACCAACATCGACGCCGACCACATGGAGACCTACGGCCACGACTTCGGCCGGCTCAAGCAGGCCTTCGTCGACTTCCTGCACCGCATGCCGTTCTACGGCGCGGCCATCCTGTGCGTGGACAACCCGGCGGTGCGCAGCATCCTGCCGCTGGTGACCTGCCCGGTCACCAGCTACGGTTTTGCCGAGGATGCGCAGGTGCGCGCCGTCAACGTGCGCGCCGTGGGCACGCAGATGCACTTCACGGCGCAACGGCGCAACGGCGTGACGCTGCCCGACCTGGAGGTGCGGCTCAACCTGGCCGGCGCGCACAACGTGCAGAACGCCCTGGCGGCGATTGCCGTGGCCGCCGAGCTGAACGTGGACGACGCAGCGCTCTTGCGCGCTCTGGCCGGCTTCACCGGCGTGGGCCGGCGCTTTCAGGGCCACGGCGAGCAGCCGGCGGCCGGCGGCGGGCACTTCACGCTCATCGAAGACTATGGCCATCATCCGGTGGAGATGGCGGCCACCATGGAGGCCGCGCGCGGCGCCTTCCCGGGCCGGCGCCTGGTGCTGGCTTTCCAGCCGCACCGCTACACGCGCACCCGCGACTGCTTCGAGGATTTCGTCAAGGTGCTCGGCGGCGCCGACGCGCTGCTGCTGACCGAGGTGTACGCCGCCGGCGAGGCGCCCATCGTGGCCGCCGACGGCCGCGCCCTGGCGCGCGCGCTGCGCGTGGCCGGACGGGTGGAGCCGGTCTTCGTCGAGCAGGTGGCCGATCTGCCCGAGCGCATTGCCGCCGTGGCACGGGACGGCGACGTGGTGTTGTGCATGGGGGCGGGCTCGATCGGCGCGGTGGCGGCCCGGCTGGCCGAGCGCCTGGCCGCAGGCGCCGCAAGCGAAGGAAAAGGACAGGCATGACCAGGAAAACCCCTCACAACCCGGCGCCCGCCGAGCCGTCCGCCCTGGGCAAGGTGGCGGTGCTGATGGGCGGCACCTCGTCCGAGCGCGAGGTCTCGCTCATGTCCGGCGGCGGCGTGCTGCAGGCGCTGCGCGCGCGCGGCGTGGACGCCCACGCCTTCGACCCGGCGCACAGCGGCCTGTCCGAACTCAAGAGCCACGGCTACAGCCGCTGCTTCATCGCGCTGCACGGCCGCCACGGCGAGGACGGCACGGTGCAGGGCGCGCTGGAGCTGCTGGGCATACCGTACACCGGCCCGGGCGTGATGGCGTCCGCCATCGCCATGGACAAGATCATGACCAAGCGCATCTGGCGCTTCGAAGGTCTGTCCACGCCCGACTGGCGGCTGGTGTCCAGCAGCGCCGAGACGGCGCAGGCCTTCCAGGAACTGGGTGCGCCCATGATCGTCAAGCCCTCGCGCGAGGGCTCAACCATCGGCCTGACCAAGGTCACCTCGCTGGGCCAGTGCGAGCAGGCCTACCGGCTGGCCGCCCAGCACGACCCCGAGGTGCTGTGCGAGCAGTTCATCGACGGCCTGGAGACCACCTGCCCGGTGCTGGGCCAGGGCGCTGGCGCCCATGCGCTGCCGGTGATCCGCATCGAGGCGCCGCAGGGCAACTACGACTACCAGAACAAATACTTCACCGACGTCACGCAGTACCACTGCCCCAGTGGCCTGCCCGAGGCCGAGGAACGCGCCATCCAGCAACTCGTGGTGCGCGCCTACCAGACGCTGGGCTGCCGCGGCTGGGCGCGCGCCGACATCATGATCCGCGCCAGCGACCGCAAGCCCTTTCTGCTGGAGATCAACACTTCGCCCGGCATGACCGGCCATTCGCTGGTGCCGATGTCGGCACGCGCGGCCGGCACCAGCTACCAGGATCTGTGCCTGCGGATCCTGGCGGACGCGTCGCTCGACGCCCTGCAAGGGCGGGACGAAGGCTGAGAAGGAGCACCGTTGCCATGAACGCCGCCGTGACCGCCACGCTGCCCGCGCCGCTGGACGTCAAGCTGATGAACTGGACGGCCTCGCTGCTGTTCGCCGGCTGCGTCCTGGGCGTGCTGGGCGCGTGCGGCCTGTGGCTGCTGCGCCAGCCTTTCTTTGCCATCGGACAGGTAGCGGTCTACGGCAACATGGATCACATCAGCATGGCCAGCCTGCGTGCTGGTGTGGCGCGACAGGTGGGCGGTAACTTCTTCACTGTGGATCTGGACGCTGTGCGCCGTGCCTTCGAGCAGGTGCCTTGGGTGCGCAACGTCCAGGTGCGCCGCGAATTTCCCAGCGGCCTGCGCGTGCAGCTGCAGGAACACGACGTGGCCGCCTACTGGGGCCAGCCTGGCAGCGGCACGCTGGTGGACGGCGAGGGCCAGGTGTTCGACGTCGGCAGCGACGACTTGGAACTCGATCTGCCGCGTCTGCTGGGCGCGCGCGAGAGCGCGGCTGAGCTGCTGCGGATGTACCGGGTACTGGCGCCCGCGCTGAAGGCCCTGGAGTCGCCCATCGATGCGCTGGAATTGACCGGGCACGGCGGTTGGCGCGCCACGCTGGACAGCGGTGCGGTCATCGAACTGGGCAGCGGCACACAGGAAGTGCTGCTGGCGCGCGCGCGCCGCCTGGCTGACACGCTGGCGGCGGTTGCGCAGCAGCAGGGGCGCGGCGTGGACGCGCTGGAATACGCCGACCTGCGCCACGGCAACGGCTACGCGCTGCGCCTGCGCGGCGTGACCACGCTGGGCAGTGCCACGCAGCCGGCGCGTGCGCCGCAGCCGGCCCGGCCTGCGGCGGCACCAGGCAAACGTAGAGGGTAGGACGACAAAGCTATGGCAAGAGAATACAAAGATGTGGTCGTGGGGCTGGACATCGGCACCGCCAAGGTCATGGCCGTGGTGGCCGAGGTGCTGCCCGGCGGCGAGCTGAAACTCGCCGGCCTGGGCGTGGCGCCGAGCAATGGCCTCAAGCGTGGCGTGGTGGTCAACATCGACGCCACGGTGCAGAGCATCCAGCAGGCGCTGAAAGAGGCCGAGCTGATGGCCGACTGCAAGATCCAGCGCGTCTACACCGGCATCACCGGCAGCCACATACGCGGGCAGAACTCGCGCGGCATGGTGGCCATCAAGGACAAGGAGGTCACCGCCACCGACGTGGCGCGCGTGGTGGAGACGGCCAAGGCCATCAACATCAGCAGCGACCAGCGCCTGCTGCTGGTGGAGCCGCAGGAGTTCGTGATCGACGGGCAGGACGTGAAGGAACCCATCGGCATGAGCGGCATCCGCCTGGAGGCCAACATCCACATCGTCACCGGCGCGCAGAGCGCGGCCGAGAACATTCTCAAGTGCGTGCGCCGCTGCGGCCTGGAGGTCGAGCACCTGATGCTCAACCCGCTGGCCAGCAGCCTGGCCGTGCTGACCGACGACGAGCGCGAGCTGGGCGTGGCGCTGGTCGACATCGGCGCGGGCAGCACCGACGTGGCGATCTTCACCGGCGGCGCGATCCGCCACACGGCCGTGATCCCGGTGGCCGGCGATCTGATCACCAGCGACATCGCTATGGCGCTGCGCACGCCCACGAAGGACGCCGAGGACATCAAGGTCGAGAGCGGCTACGCCAAGCAGCTGCTGGCCGACCCCGACGCGCAGGTCGAGGTGCCGGGCCTGGGCGACCGCGGCCCGCGCATGCTCAGCCGCCAGGCGCTGGCCGGGGTGATCGAGCCGCGCGTCGAGGAGATCTTCTCGCTGGTGCAGCAGATCATCCGCGAGTCGGGCTACGAGGAGGTGCTCTCCTCGGGCATCGTGCTGGCCGGCGGCAGCGCCGTCATGCCGGGCATGGTCGAGCTGGGCGAGGACATTTTCCTCAAGCCCGTGCGCCGGGGTGTGCCCAAGTACGCCAGCGCCTTGTCGGACATGGTGGCCCAGCCGCGCGCGGCCACCGTGATGGGCTTGCTGGAGGAGGCGCGCCAGGCGCGCCTGCGCGGTTTCAAGGTGGCGGCCAAAAGCGGTTCGGTCAAGACCGCGTTCGGCCGCTTCAAGGATTTCATCGTGGGGAATTTCTGACATGCATGCCTACCAACCTTGGCTGGCATGTGCTGGCCCTCCGCAACGCAAGCGCGGGCGCTTCAGAAACACCGGGCCGCCCGCCCGTGCCGGAATATTCACGCAGACCACAGAGACATCGCACATCGCAAATCACAAGGCAAGTTCAGGAGTATCCAAATGGCCATCGAAATGATCGAATCCGCAGAATTCAATCAGGGCACGCAGATCAAGGTGATCGGTGTCGGCGGCGGCGGCGGCAACGCGGTCGCGCACATGATCGCGCGCAACGTGCAGGGCGTGGAATTCGTCTGCGCCAATACCGATTCGCAGGCGCTGACCCGCAGCCCGGCGCACCGCACCATCCAGCTGGGCAACAACGGCCTGGGCGCAGGCAGCAAGCCCGACAAGGGGCGCGAGGCCGCCGAGACGGCGCAGGAGGACATCCGCCAGGCGATCGCCGGCGCGCACATGCTGTTCATCACCGCCGGCATGGGCGGCGGCACGGGCACGGGCGCCGCGCCGGTGATCGCACGCGTGGCCAAGGAGATGGGCATTCTCACCGTGGGCGTGGTTACCAAGCCCTTCGACTGGGAGGGCGGCCGGCGCATGAAGAACGCCGATGAAGGCCTGGCCGAGCTGGAGGCCAACGTCGATTCGCTGATCGTCGTGCTGAACGAAAAGCTGCTCGAAGTCCTGGGCGACGACATCACCCAGGACGAAGCCTTCGCGCACGCCAACGACGTGCTCAAGAACGCCGTGGGCGGCATCGCCGAGATCATCAACGAGTACGGCCAGGTGAACGTCGACTTCGAGGACGTGCGCACCGTCATGGGCGAGCCCGGCAAGGCCATGATGGGTACGGCCACGGCTGCCGGTCCGGATCGCGCGCGCATTGCCGCCGAACAGGCCATCGCCTGTCCGCTGCTGGAGGGCATCGACCTGTCGGGCGCCAAGGGCGTGCTGGTGCTGGTTACGGCCAGCAAGGGCAGCCTGAAGCTGTCCGAGTCGCGCCTGGCGATGAATACCATCAATGCCTACGCCTCACCTGACGCTCACGTCATCTTTGGCGCCGCCTACGACGACACCCTGGGCGACGAGATCCGCGTCACCGTGGTGGCCACTGGGCTGTCGCGCGCCAGTGCGCGGCGCCAGAACATGCAGGTGGTGCAGGGGGCGCTGCGCACCGGCACCGACAACGTGGCCTACCAGATGCCCGTGGCCGGCGCGCCCACGGGCACGGCGCAGGCCGACTACGGCAACATGGCCGTGCCCAGCGTGTGGCGCACCAACCGCACGCAGGCGGCGGCGCGCGTGGACGCGCTCTCGTCGGGCGGCATGGACGACCTGGAGATCCCGGCCTTCCTGCGCAAGCAGGCGGATTGATTTCGGGCCAGCCCCAACAAAAACGCCGGCAGTGCCGGCGTTTTTTTACGTTCCGAAGATTCTCGTCAGAACGATTCCCAGTCGTCGTCCGCCTTGCCCGGAGCAGCTGGAGGCAGGGCCCTGGGCGCAGGAGCAGGGCGCGCCACCGCAGGGCGTGGCGCAGCGGCAGCAGGCTTGCGCAGGCCCGCTGCCGCAGCGGCCGGCGCGCGTGGGGCCGGTGCGGGCGCGCGCGGGGTGGGCATGCGCGGCGCTGGCGCCGCGCCGCCTACGCGAAATAGCGCTACCACTTCCAGCAGCTTCATGGCCTGCTCGCGCAGGCTGGCGGCGGCTGCGGTCGATTCTTCGACCAGCGCCGAGTTCTGCTGCGTCATCTGATCGAGCTGGCCCATCGCCGTGCTGACCTGGGCGATGCCCTGGCTTTGCTCGGACGTGGCCGCGCCGATCTCGCCGATGATGTCGGTCACGCGCTGCACGCTGCCGACGATCTCCTGCATGGTGCTGCCGGCGCTGTCGACCAGCTGGCTGCCCGATTCGACCTTGTGCACCGAAGTCTGGATCAGTTCCTTGATCTCGCGCGCCGCCTGGGCGCTGCGCTGCGCCAGCGTGCGCACCTCGCCGGCTACCACGGCGAAGCCCCGGCCCTGCTCGCCCGCGCGTGCCGCTTCCACGGCGGCGTTCAGCGCCAGGATGTTGGTCTGGAAGGCGATGCCGTCGATCACGCCGATGATGTCGCCGATCTTGCTGCTGCTGGCGTTGATCTCCTGCATGGTGCTGACCACCTGCGCCACTACGTTGCCGCCCAGCGCCGCCACCTGCGCGGCGGAGCTGGCCAGCTGGGTTGCGGTCTGCGCCGCGTCGGAGGTGTGGCGCACGGTGCTCGACAGCTCTTCCATGCTGCTGGCCGTGGCCTGCAGGTTGCTTGCCGTGTCCTCGGTGCGCAGCGCCAGGTCGCTGTTGCCCTGGGCGATTTCGCTGGCTGCGGTGGCAATGCTGTCGGATGCCTGGCGCACCTCGGTCACCAGCTTGCGCAGCGACGCCACCATGTGGCCCAGGCCGTCGATGAGCGAGCCGGCCGGCGCGGCCGGAATGTGGGCCTGCAGGTTGCCTTGCGCCACCTCGGCCATCACGGCCATGGCCTGCGCCGGCTCGCCGCCGATCTGGCGCGACACCGAGCGGAACACCGCCAGGCCCACGCCGCCGACCACCAGCATGATGAGCAGCACCAGCGCGGCGTTGCCCAGCAGGGTGCGCTGCACGGCGGCGGCCACGTCGTCGATGTACAGGCCGGAGCCGACCATCCAGTTCCAGCCGTCAACGCGCACTGAATACAGCAGCTTGGGCACGGGCTGGCTCTGGCCCGGGCGCGGGAACATGGTGGGCAGGAAGGCGCGTCCGTCGGGGCTGGCGTGCAGCGCCGCGTACGACAGCTGCAGGATGTCGCCGCCGTTGCTGTCCTTGAGCTTGCCGGCCATGTCCTTGCCCTCCCACTCGGGTTTGATGGGATGCATCACGCCGCGTGAATCCATGGACCAGATGTAGAAATACTCGGCATTGCCGTCCGGCCCGCCGAAGCGCGACAGGCGCAGCGCCTCCTTGGCGGCGTTCTGTGCATCCTGCACGCTCATCGCGCCGGCGTCGGCCTTGGCCTTGTAGGCGGTCACGATGCTGCTGGCTGCCTGCACGGCGGTGGCAAGCTCCTGCTTGCGCGCGTCGATCATGGTGTTGCGCTGCTGCAGCAGCGCCAGCGTGGCCATGAGCAACAGGGCGACGAGCGAGACGCCCAGCATGGCAAGAATCTTCTTCTTGAAGCTCAATTGGTTCATATGGCGGACATTCCGCGTATTCGGCGGTTTCGTAGCAATTAATTACAATATTGTAATGATTTACGGGTTTACCCTTGCGTATTGAACAATTTTCACTGTTGGTTGCCGTTCGGCAGGCCGTCGCGGCCAGGGGGCAATGCCACGCTGCACGGCTGGAATTGCGCAGGGTTCATAGAATCGACACATGCTCCAGCAACGCACCATCAAGACCCTGACCCGCGCTGTTGGCGTGGGCCTGCACGGCGGCCAGCGGGTCGAACTGACGTTGCGTCCGGCGCAGCCGGATACCGGCATCGTGTTCCGCCGCGTGGATCTGCCCGAGCCGGTGGACATTGCGATTTCGGCCGAGGCGGTGGTCGATACGCGCATGGCCTCGACCATCGGCGCGGGCGGCGCCAAGGTGCACACGGTGGAGCACCTGATGTCGGCTTGCGCGGGCCTGGGGCTGGACAACCTGTACATCGACATCACCGCCGAGGAGGTGCCCATCCTCGACGGCTCGTCGGCCTCCTTCGTGTTCCTGCTGCAGAGCGCCGGCGTGCAGTTGCAGAACGCGCCCAAGCGCTTCATCCGCGTGACGCGCCCGGTCGAAGTGCGCGAGGGCGAGGGCCACAGCCTGAAGTGGGCCCGGCTGGCCCCGTACCATGGCTTCAAGCTGCGCTTCGATATAGATTTCGCGCACCCGGCGGTCGATTCCACCGGGCAGAGCGTGGAGTTCGATCTGGGCAGCGGCAACTACGCGCGCGACATTGCCCGGGCGCGCACTTTCGGCTTTACCAAGGACGTGGAAATGCTGCGCGCCAACGGACTGGCGCTGGGCGGCGGACTGGACAACGCCATCGTCATGGACGACTACAAGGTGCTCAACAGTGACGGCCTGCGCTATGACGCCGAGTTTGCCCGGCACAAGATCCTGGACGCCATGGGCGACCTGTACCTGATCGGCAAGCCCCTGCTGGCAGCGTACAGCGCGTTCCGCAGCGGCCACGGCATGAACAACCAGCTGCTGCGTGCGCTGCTGGCGCAGCCCGAGAGCTGGGAGGTCGTGACGTTCGACAACGAACGCCAGGCCCCGCAGGGCTTTGCCCTGCCCGTGCACGCCTGGTAGGGCCGCGCCGTGGCCGTGGTGCGGGCGCTGTGTTCCTGCCGCTGGCTGCCGCAGCCGTGTTCTTTGCCGTGCTGTTCGTCCAGCAGCTCTGACATCCAGCGGATTTCCTGCGTTGCCCTATACTCGCCCTCGCTCCGGGGTGCACGAAATGGCGTGCTGAGACGGTGGCCCGAGCCACCGGAACCGCGAACTTGATCTGGTTAGTACCAGCGTAAGAAGAGCTGCAGCAGGATGGCTGCGTGCGCCATGGCGTTTGCGCCATGGTGCGCGTGCCGGCCGCCCTGCCGATTGCGGAGCATTCCATCCAAAAATGTTTTGAGGAATGCCCGCCATGAACGCTCCCGACAGCTTCGTCACCTTGCTCGCCCGCACGCGCGAGTCCTTCCCCGCCTCCACCAAGTCCTACATCACCGGCAGCCGCGCCGATCTGCGCGTGCCGGTGCGTGACATTCAGCTCACCAACGGCGAGGTGGTCAGCGTCTACGACACTTCCGGCCCCTACACCGACCCGACGGCCGCCATCGACGTGAAAAAGGGCCTGGAAAGCGTGCGTGCCGCCTGGATTGCCGAGCGCGACGACACCGAGCAGTACGAAGGCCGCAAGCCCGTCGCCCTGGACGACGGCAGCAAGAGCGAGGACGCCGCCCGCCTGGCCCAGCTGCGCCAGGAGGCTGCCGCCCTGCAACGCCAGCCGCGCCGCGCCAAGGCCGGGGGCAACGTGACGCAGATGCACTACGCCCGCAAAGGCATCGTCACCCCCGAGATGGAATACGTGGCCCTGCGCGAGAACGGCAAGCGCGAGTGGATGGCGCAATACATGCAGGATGCCGCCCGCGAAAAGCGCCTGGCCGGCAACCCCCTGGGCGCGATGATTCCCAAGGTCATCACTCCCGAATTCGTGCGCGACGAAGTGGCCCGGGGCCGCGCCATCATCCCGGCGAACATCAATCACCCGGAGGTGGAGCCGATGGCCATCGGGCGCAACTTCCTGGTGAAGATCAATGCCAACATCGGCAACTCCGCCGTTACCTCCAGCATCGAGGAAGAAGTCGAAAAACTGGTCTGGGCCATCCGCTGGGGAGCGGACAACGTGATGGATCTGTCCACCGGCCGGAACATCCACACCACGCGCGACTGGATCGTGCGCAACTCGCCCGTGCCCATCGGCACCGTGCCGATCTACCAGGCGCTTGAAAAGGTGGGCGGCATTGCCGAAGACCTGACCTGGGAGATCTTCCGCGACACGCTGATCGAGCAGGCCGAGCAGGGCGTGGACTACTTCACCATCCACGCCGGCGTGCGCCTGGCCTACATCCACCTGACGGCGGCGCGGCGCACGGGCATCGTCTCGCGCGGCGGCTCGATCATGGCCAAGTGGTGCATGGCGCACCACAAGGAAAGCTTCCTGTACGAGCATTTCGACGACATCTGCGACATCATGAAAACGTATGACGTCGCCTTCAGCCTGGGCGACGGCCTGCGCCCCGGCTGCGCCAGCGACGCCAATGACGAAGCGCAGTTTGCCGAACTGCACACGCTGGGCGAACTCACCCAGATCGCCTGGAAGCACGACGTGCAGACCATGATCGAAGGCCCCGGCCACGTGCCCATGCACATGGTGCAGGCCAACATGACCGAGCAGCTCAAGACCTGCCACGAGGCCCCGTTCTACACCCTGGGGCCGCTGACCATCGACATCGCCCCCGGCTACGACCATATTGCCTCGGCCATCGGCGCGGCCATGATCGGCTGGTTTGGTACCGCCATGCTGTGCTACGTCACGCCCAAGGAACACCTGGGCCTGCCCGACCGCGACGACGTGAAGCAGGGCATCATCGCCTACAAGATTGCCGCCCACGCCGCCGACGTGGCCAAGGGGCACCCCGGCGCCCGCGCCCGGGACGACGCGCTCAGCCAGGCCCGCTTCGAGTTCCGCTGGCAGGACCAGTTCAACCTGGGCCTGGACCCCGAAACCGCGCAGGAATACCACGACGAGACCCTGCCCAAGGACGCCGCCAAGGTGGCGCATTTCTGCAGCATGTGCGGGCCGAAATTCTGCTCGATGAAGATCACCCAGGAAGTGCGCGAATTTGCCGCTGCCAAGGGTGTGGCCGAAAGCCAGGCGCTGGCCGAGGGCATGGCCGCCAAGGCCGAGGAGTTCAACCGTGCGGGCGGGGAGTTCTATATTCCTATCCACCCTGCAAAGTCCTAAAAAAGGAGCTGTTTACGCTTTATGGTGGCTAATATTAGATATAAAAATATCTAAGTTTATTTGTTCATAAGCGTAGACAGCTATTGTTTTTTAAATACACTCCGTATGGCCTTCGCCTATGCACAACTTCGGTGCAGCGTGAAGGCCGGGGAAAACCCAGTGGTATCGGCTCTATTTGCAACATAAAGTATCAAAACCACAACGCCCACAAGGCGTAGATGCAGTAATGCAAAGGAATCACATGACAGTCCTGGGGCGACTCTCCGTTCGTGCACGTCTTTATTTCGCCACAGTGTTCGCGCTGCTGCTGCTGACCATCGTGGGCGGCATGGGCTACTGGGGGCTCGACCGCGCGCGCGCCACCACACAGCTTTTGTTCGCCAAGCAGGTGCAGACGCTGACCGACATGGCTGAGCTGCGCACTACGCTGGGCGGGCTGCGCCGCGCCGAAAAAGACATCATCATCAACTTCAACAATGTGGACGCGGTGACGACGCTGCGCGCCGCCTGGGGCAAGGATCTGCAGCAACTGCGCCAGGGGCTCGACCAGGTGCGCCAGGCGCAAGCGGAGGACGCCGAGTTCACCGGCGCCGTGGACAAGGCGCTGGCCGAGACCCAGCTCTACGCCGACGGCATCAAGCCGGTGTTCGACCAGATCGAGCAGGCGCTGATCGACGGCGCCATTGCCGGCGCGTATGCCGAAAAGGTCAAGGGCCACATGGACGACATCGACGCGCTGCTGGCCAAGCTGTCGGTGCGCGCGCGCGCTGCCATGGACGACGCGCGTGCCGCGCTGGATGCGCGCAGCGCTGCCATGGCGGTGATCATTGCCGTCGCCGTGCTGCTGGGCCTGGCGGTGCTGGTGCCGCTGACGTGGTTCACGGTGCGCTCCATCACCGGCTCGCTCGACCAGGCGCGCGCGCTGGCCGAACGCATCGCCAGCGGCGACCTGACGCAGCAGGTCGCCACTACCCAGACCGACGAGCTGGGCCAGCTCATCGGCGCCATGGGCCGCATGCAGCAGGCGCTGCGCGCGCTGGTCGGCCAGGTGCAGCACGCGGTGGGCAGCATTTCCACCGCCAGCCACGAAATCGCCAGCGGCAACCTGGATCTGAGCCAGCGTACCGAGCAGACCGCATCCAACCTGCAGCAGACGGCGGCGTCCATGGATTCGCTCACCGGCAACGTGCAGCAAAGCGCCGAGTCGGCGCGCCAGGCCAGCGGCTACGCCAGCGCCGCGGCCGAGGTGGCGGTGCGCGGCGGCGCGGTGGTCGAGCAAGTGGTGCAGACCATGGGCGCGATCAGCGAAAGCTCGCGGCGCATTGGCGACATCACCGGCGTGATCGACTCCATCGCTTTCCAGACCAACATCCTGGCGCTCAACGCGGCGGTGGAAGCCGCGCGCGCAGGCGAGCAGGGCCGGGGCTTTGCCGTGGTGGCCGGCGAGGTGCGCGCGCTGGCGCAGCGCAGCGCCGAGGCCGCCAAGGAGATCAAGCAGCTGATCGGCACCAGCGTCGAGCGCGTGGAAGGCGGCTCGCGCCTGGTGGCGCAGGCCGGCGAGACCATGACAGAGATCGTCGGCAGCGTGCGCCGCGTCTCGGACATCGTCTCCGAGATCACCGCCGCCGCCGCCGAGCAGAGCGACAGCATCGGCCAGGTCGGCCAGGCCGTGGCCCACCTCGACCAGATGACCCAGCAGAACGCCGCACTGGTCGAGCAGTCCAGCGCCGCGTCAGAGTCGCTGCGCGACCAGGCACAGGCACTGACCATGGCGGCCGCGCAGTTTCGGCTGGGGGACGATGCGCAGGAGCTGCACGAGGCGCGCGCGCAATTGCCGGTACTGCCCCCTTCTGCTCAGTAACTGCGCCCGCCCTTGTACATGGCGTGCTGGCGCCGCGAGAGCTGCGCCACCTGGCCCACGCGCGCCATGGCGGAGCCAGCGTGGGCGTGGGTAATGGCCAGGCCCAGCGCGTCGGCGGCGTCGGTGCCGGGCAGGCCGGGCAACTGCAGCAGGCGGCGCACCATCTCCTGCACTTGGGCCTTGGCGGCGCGGCCGTGGCCGACCACGGCTTTCTTCATTTGCAGCGCGGTGTACTCGGCCACCGGCAGATCGGCGTGCACCAGCGCCGTCAGCGCCGCGCCGCGCGCCTGTCCCAGCAGCAGTGTGGACTGGGGGTTGACGTTGACGAAGACGATCTCCAGCGCCGCGGCGTCGGGCTGGTAGCGCTGGGCGACTTCGCTGATACCGTCGAACAGAATCTTCAGCCGCGCCGGCAGGTCGCCCAGTGCCGGGCCGCCCTTGCCGCCGGTGGTGCGTATGGTGCCGCTGGCCACGTAGCGCAGCTGTGCGCCGTCGGCCTCCAGCACGCCGAAGCCGGTGGTCTGCAGGCCAGGGTCGATGCCTAGGATTCTCATGGCGGTCAGGAAAAAAGGTGTTGATACGCCTGTGCACTGTAGCAATGCGCGGGTCTGTGGGTGAACAGACCGTAAACATGCCCCCAACATTGCAAATCTTGGGTAAAAAAGCCTTTGCAATGCCCTGCCGGGGCGCCGAACAGTGCACTATCGGAGCGTGTCCACCATCATCTCGGAAGGAAACCAGATATGTCCGCAAGCATCACCACCAATTCCCGTTCCAGTACTGCCATGCGGCGCAGCCCGGCCATGGCGTGGGTCTGCGCCTGCACGGCGCTGCTGATGGGGCTGTCGGCCGTCAGCGCGCAGGCGCAGCCGCGCGACCCGCGCCGCGATACGCACGCCAAGGATCGCCCCGCGCCGCACCATATGCAGCCCCGGCACCAGCCGCCGCAGGTGCGCCCTCATCCCGGCCCGCGCCCTTATGTGCAGCATATGCCGCAGCGCGGCGCGGGGCCGGATCATCGCTGGCATCGCGGCGATCGCATTCCGCCCACGTACCGTACTCACCACTATGTGGTGAACGACTGGCGCGGACACCACCTGCACCAGCCGCCGCGCGGCTACCACTGGGTGCAGTACGGGTCGGATTACCTGCTGGTGGCGATTGCCACCGGGGTGATTGCGCAGCTCATCCTGAGCCAGTAATTAACCCAGGCACGCACGCATCAAGGCAGCCTGGCGCTGTCCATGCGCGCCATGATGGTGCGCGTGCGTGCGGCAAGGTAGGCCGACTGCGGGGTTTTCTCGAAGCGCCGGGGCGCCGGCAGCATCACGGCCAGGCGTGCGGCCTGCGCGGCGCCCAGGCCGCGGGCGCTGGTGCCGAAGTAGCGCTGCGCGGCCGCCTCGGCGCCAAACACGCCTTCGCCCCATTCCACGCTGTTGAGGTAGATCTCCAGGATGCGCTGCTTCGATAGCAGCAGTTCCAGCGCAAAGGCCAGCACGAACTCCTGGCCCTTGCGCACGTAGCTGCGCTCGGGCGAGAGCAGCAGGTTCTTGGCCAGTTGCTGGGTGATGGTGGAGCCGCCGCGTATGCGCGGCGCGCGCACCGGCGTGCCGGGGTGGCGCGCTTGGGCGCGTTCGGCGCGCTCCTCGGCACGGTTGTTGCGTTCCCAGGCGCGCTCGATGGCGTCCCAGTCCACGCCTTCGTGGTCGACGAAGCCATCGTCTTCCGACGCCACCACCGCGCGCTTGAGCTGGTCGCTGATCTGCGCGTACGGCAGCCATTGCTGGCGCCAGCGCGGCGCGCCGTCGGCGTGCAGCAGGCGCCAGGCCTCGGAGCGCTGGAAACTCGTCGATTGCGGCGCCACCCAGGCCATGGCGGCGATGCGCAGCACGAAGAACAGCTGCAGGCCCAGGGCCGCCAGCAGCACCAGCGCCAGCCAGCGCAGCCCGGCTTTCATGGCGCCTGGCGCAGCTCGGCCAGCACCTGGGCGGCGGGCGGGCGCACGCCGCGCCACAGGGCAAAGGCCTCGGCCGCCTGCTGCACCAGCATGCCCAGGCCGTCGCGCGCCTGCGCGCCGTGGCGCGCGGCCCAGTCCAGAAAGCCCTGGGCGGCGGGGCCGTACATCATGTCGTAGGCCAGGCAGCCCGGGCGCAGCACGCTGGCCGGCACCGGCACCGGCGCGCCCGCCAGGCTGCTGGCGCTGGCGTTGATGATTAGATCGAAATCCCGCTCAATCCCTTGTGTATCAAGCGCGAGAAGCTCTACTTTTTGTTGCGCTGCCAGGGCGCCGTGGGAGTGCGCCAGTGCCTGGGCGCGTGCGTGCGTGCGGTTGACCAGCGCCACGCTGCGCGGCGCGCGCGCCAGCAGCGGCGCCAGCGCGCCGGCGGCGGCGCCGCCCGCGCCGATGAGCAGCACGTCGCGCCCGGCCAGCGCCAGGCCGGCGCCTTGCTCAATGTCGGCCACCAGGCCCAGGCCGTCGGTGTTGTCGGCGTGGATGCCGCCGTCCGCGGCAAATACCAGCGTGTTGGCCGCGCCGGCCAGCAGCACGCGCTCGCTGCGCGTGTGCGCCAGCTCGGCGGCCTGCAGCTTGAAGGGCACGGTCACGTTGCAGCCGCGGCAGCCAGCGGCGGCCAGCTCGGCCAGCGCCTGGGCAAAGCCGTCCAGCGGCACCAGGCGGCGCTCGTAGGCCAGCTGCTGGCCGGTGAGCGCGGCAAAGCGCGCATGGATGGCGGGGGATCGGCTGTGCGCGATGGGGTTGCCCAGCACGCAGTACAGGTCGGGGCGGGGGGGCATGGTCATCGGACTTCGGTTTCCAGCACCTGTTCGCGCGTGAACTTGAAGCGCGAGACCACGGCGATCTGATCTGCCTTGGCGCGCATGGCCTGGTTGAACTGGCCGAACGGCCCGGCGGCGCGCGCGATGGCCTGCGCGCGGCGGTCGAGCAGGCGGCTGCCCGAACCCTGCACCACCTCGGTGTCGAGCACGCGCCCGTCGTGGTTGATGGTCAGGATCATGATCAGCTCGCCGTAGAGCTTTTTGCCCTTGTATTCGGGAAAGTTCTGCGTGCCCTTGTCCTCGACCTTGTGGCGCAGCTGGTCGTAGTAGACGGCGTAGACCTCCTCGCGCGTGGCCGGACTGATGTAGCGCTTGCGCGGGCGGGCGTTTTCCTCGTTGATGCGCCGCTCGATCTCGGCCAACAGCTTGACGAGCTGCTGGCGCTTTTGCTCCTGTGCCTGGCTCTGCGACTGCTCGCTGGGCGCGCGCGGGTCGGGCGCGGGCAGCGTGGCGACCTGCTTGCGCAGCTGCGCCAGCAGCTGCGTCTGCTGCTGGAGCATGGCGTCCATCTTGCGCTGCGCTTCTTCCAGGTCGTTGCCGATGGCCGTGAGCGCCGAGTAGGGCAGAGGGCTGGTGGCGCGGCCCTGGGCGGCGTCGCCTCCGCCGGCGAGCGACGCCTGGGCGATGGCCTGCGCCTTGTCCGGGCGTTCGCTGGACTTGGCGTTGACCAGGATGACCTCCAGCGGCGTGTCCTGGAACACGCGGTTGAAGCCCTCGGGATCGACGAAGCGCACGGTCAGCAGCGCCGCGTGCACGGCCACGGACAGGCCCAGTGCAATCTGCAGCGTGCTCAGGCGTTGGAGCAGGGATGCGGGTTTCACGGCGCAGGATTATCGGTGCTGCTGGCCGCGTCGGCCTCGTTCACGTCCACGGCAATGGCGATGGCGCCGGTCACGGCCTCCTCGTCGTCCTCTCCCAGCGCGCCGTCGTCGGCGCTGGTGGCGGGGTCGTCCAGGCGTTCGAGCACGGTGCCGGCCACCTCCAGCGTGATCGGGTCTATCGCGCCCAGCTGCACGCGCACGCGCGCGCCCCGGTCGCAGTTCTGCGCGCCCAGCACCGGCAGCACCAGCGGCAGGCTGTCGGCGCGCACCAGGTGCTCGCCGCCGCTGCGCGCATCCTTGATGACGGTGGCGTCCAGCTCGGTGATGGCGTTCTGCTGCAGGTACTTGAGCGTCCAGAAGCGCTCCATGCCGGCCTGGTAGCCGTTGTAGGCGCCGTAGGTAGCGTCGAAGCTGCTGATGATGGAGAACAGCTCGGCGTCCTTGGGCTTGAACGGCGCGGCCAGCGCCGCCGTCTTGCCGTGGCGCACGCAGGCGATGATCTGCCACTGATTGACCAGGTCGACGTAGCGGCGCAGCGGCGAGGTGGCCCAGGTGTAGCACTTGACGCCCATGCCCGCGTGCGGCAGCGCCTTGGTGCCCATGCGCACCTTGATGCCGGGCGCAAGACTTGCCTGGCTGCGGTAGATGCCGGGCACGCCATGGTCGGCCAGCATCTGGCCCCAGTGGCTGTTGGCGACGATGGCGGCCTCGGCCACGATCAGGTCGAGCGGCGCGCCGCGCCGGCGCGTGGTGATCTCCACCGTTTCGCTGCCCTGCGGCACGTCCTTGCCGTTGCCGTGCAGGCGGAAGTTGTAGTCCGGCCGGTTGAAGGTCTCGGGCTTGCCGCGCACCTGTTCGCGCCCGGCCTTGAGGTGCTGGGCAAAGCGGTGCAGGAAGGATAGCTGTTCACGCAGATCCAGCAAGGCTTGAGGCGTGTTTTCATGCTCAATCGTCCGATCCTGCAACCATGGCTCGGTGACGATGTGGTCGAGCTTGTCGTGGCGCAGGTTGACCGTGACCGGCACGCGCTCCAGGCGCGTTTCGGTGGCGGTGACGGCCAGCGTGGCCTCGTCGATGGTGACGTAGAGCGAGACGGCCGGGTTGGCGCGGCCCTCGTCCAGGGTGTAGATCTGCACCACCTCGTCGGGCAGCATGGTGATCTTGTAGCCCGGCATGTAGACCGTGGACAGGCGCTGGCGGCCCACCTTGTCCAACTCGCTGCCGGGCGCGATCGCCAGGCCCGGCGCGGCGATGTGGATGCCCAGCGTGACGCTGCCCGTGCCCAGGCCGGTGACGGACAGCGCGTCGTCGATCTCGGTGGTTTGCGAGTCGTCGATGGAATAGGCCTGCACCGGGGCCAGCGGCAGGTCGGCGGGCGGCTGCGGCGCGGCCAGCGGCGGAAAGCCCGTGCCCTTGGGGAAGTTGTCGAACAAAAAGCGCTGCCAGTGGAACTGGTAGGCCGAGGTGATGGCGCCCGCCGCCTGCAGCAGCGCCAGCGGCGCCTGGTGCGCGCTGCGGCTGGCCTCGACCACGGCCTTGTACTCGGGCGCGTTCTTGTCGGGCCGGAACAGTATCTTGTAGAGCTGCTCGCGGATCGGCTGCGGGCATTGGCCGGCGGCCAGCTCCTGCGCCCAGGCCTCTATCTGCGCCTGGATCTGCTTTTTCTTCTCGATCGCGGCCAGCGCCTGCTGCAGCACCTCGGCGCCGGCCTTCTTGAAGCGGCCCTTGCCGGCGCGGCGAAAGTAGTGCGGCGCCTCGTACAGCGCGATCAGCATGGCCGCCTGCTCGTGCACCGGGCAAGCGGCGGAAAAGTAGTCGCGCGCCAGCTCGGCAAAGCCGAACTCGTCGTCGGGCGCGAATTCCCAGGCCAGCGGCAGCTCGATGTCGGCGGCGCCGCTGCGCGCCTGCGCCAGCAGCTCGGCCGGGGCCGGCTTGTCGAACTTGAGCAGGATGTTGGCCGCCTTGACCTTGACCCGCTTGCCCGAGTCGAGTTCGATTTGCGCCGAGGTTTCGGCTTCGGAGAGGATGCGTCCGGCGAGGAACTTGCCGGCTTCGTCAAACAATGCGTGCATGGGGGGATTGTCCCATTGGCGGCAGTGCTCAAATATGCAGCACCAGCATGGGGTCGAATTTTTTGTTCTCGACCACGCCGCCCTTGGCGTAGCCCCGTGGGTTGGCCACGACGCGCGTGGCGCCGACCCGGTAGTCGCAGCCGTCGTGCACGTGGCCGTGCAGCCAGAGCGCCGGCTGCCAGCGCAGGATGCGCTCCTCCAGATCGGAGACGAAGCAGGCGTTGAGCGGCGAGCCGGCAAATTGCGGCGCGATGCTGCCGCGCGCCGGTGCAAAGTGAGTCACCACTACGGTTGGGCCGTGGAAGGGTTGGGCAAAGCATTCCTCCAGCCAGGCCACAGATTGGTCGAACAGCAGCCGCGAGACGGCGGGCGTGAAGCGTTCCTCGAAGTCCGGCGCCACGGCGATGCGGCTGAAGTCGCGCACGAATTCCATCGCCTTGGGCAGCGTGGCGTCGCGCTGCGCGGGCGAGTCGAACAGCCGGTAGTCCGACCACAGCGTGCAGCCCAGAAAGCGCACGCCCTGGTGCGTCCACTGCGTGCGCTCCAGAATGCGCACCGTGCTGCCCTGGGCGTGGCGGCACAGGTCGGCCAGGGTGCTGACCAGGTCGGAGCCGTAGAACTCGTGGTTGCCGGCCACGAACAGCGTGGGCTGGGAGAACTGCCGCGCCCAGGCCATGGCCTGCGCGGGGCGCTGCAGGTCGCCGGCGAGCACCACCACGTCGGCGTCCGGCGCGGGCGCGTCCATGGGGTGGACCGACAGGTGCAGGTCGGACAGCAGCGCGATCTTCATGCGCCCTCCCGGGCCAGGTCGCAAAAGTCGAGCACCGCATCCAGCTGCTCGGCAAAGCCCGAGAGCGCGTGATCGCCCCCTGGCAGCACCACCTGGCGCGCCTGCGGGTAGCGCGCCACCATCTCGCGCCAGTCCAGCAGCTCGTCGCCCTGGGCGGCGATCAACAGCTCGGGCCCGGCGGGCGGGTGCTGGCGCGCATCCAGCGCGCGCAGCTCGTCGATGAATTCGGGGCGGAAGAAAAAATGCGCCTCGGGGTCGTGCCAGGCGGTCTGCGCGCCAATGTGGCGCGCCAGGTCGCGCGCCGGATCGACCGCGGGGTTGAGCAGCACGCTGGCGCAGCCGCATTGGCGGGCCACCCAACTGGCGTAGAAGCCGCCCAGCGACGAGCCGATCACCGCCATGGCGCTGCGCGGCCACAGGGCGATGCCCTGTGCCACCAGCGCCATGGCCGCGCGCGGCGAGGGCGGCAGCTGCGGGCACCACAGCCACACGCCGGGGTGGCGGCGCGCCACCGCCTGCGCCACCAGGCGCGCCTTGGCCGACTGGGGCGACGAGCGGAAACCGTGCAGGTAGAGCAGATGGGTGCGGGGCATGGCAATGGAGGGTGCAGCAGAGCTGTGTACTTTGACACACCAGGCGCCTGGGTGCCTGCATGGCCTTGCAATGCAACAAGGCCGCCCGGGGCGGCCTTGTTCAGCGTGGGGCTGGAATGGATCAGAGGCCGAGCTTGGCTTTGAGCGCTTCCCAGGCCGTCTGATTCAGCCGCTTGCTGCTCGAATAGTTGGCATTGAAGCTGCGGTTTTGCTCGTGCACCCGGTAGATGCGCGAGGAGCCTGAACTGGAAGTCACGGCGCTCAGAAGAACCGAGTAAGCCATGGCGTCGGTGACGGGCGGATGACCGGCAAAACGCATCACTTCGACACCATGCACGGTCTCGATCGAATAGGTGCCTTGCGTCGTGGCCTCGCAGTTGGGCGGATCGGCGAACGTGCTTGCAAAGTCGCCTGCCAGCGTGCATTCGTAGAACTGTGCTGTGCCCGTGGTGGCGTTGGTGGCCGCACCGAATGCCACGCGCATGGTCTTGTTGGGTGCGGTACCTATGCCCAGGCCGACCATGCCGCTGCCGGTTGCCAGCTTCACGCCTGATGCCGGAAGCTTGGTGATCATCTCCTGCAGCGAGGCGCCCAGCGCCGTACTCTGGGCACGGTTGAAGACGTTGTCCACGACGAGGCCCGACGAAAGCGTCAAACCGGTGTTCAGCAGTTCCTGCGAGCCCGCCGGGAAGGTGGCGCTGCCCACGGCACTGGCCAGTGCGCCGTTGGGCGTGGTGATGCGGTTGGTGCCGGGATTGGCCTGCCAGCGCGCCACCAGGGCCGTCATCGCTTCATCGGCCACCGAGGTCGCGTGCGCGAACGAAATGCGTTCGATCATGCCGCCGGAGCTTGCGCAGCTGACGGAACGCGAGGGAGTTCCAAGCGTCACGGGGATGATGAGGTCGCGGTTGCATAGCTTCCAGCCGCTGGATGTCAGAGCGAGCGTGGCGTACAAGGATGCACCGTTGCCGCCCTCGAAATCCGGGCGCTGCACACCGCCTATCTTGCCTGCGCGGGCGTCGGTCACTGTGACGCCGGACGCTGCCGGATCGATCTGCAGCGTTTGCACGAACCAGTCGTCCGCGCCGGCGTAAGTCAGGCTGCTCATCTGGGAGGAGGGCGAACTACCGGCAGCCTGATCTCCCACTTCCAGCGTAACCCCTTCGCGCAGCGCGATCGAGGTGAACGCGGCGATCCAGCGTGCGCTGTCCTGCACCGCGTCGTCGCTGGCTGCCGGGTCGTCCTGGTAATCGTCGATCTTGCTCTCGGCAATGCCCAGTTGAATGGCTACGTTGGCGCGTGCTGCCGTCTCGGTCATGCCGGCGGCCACGCCTGCCTGCACGAGTGTCGTCAGCGGGTTGATGCCGCCGTCCGAGCCCGCCGGGCGGCTCATCACGTAGTCGGCCGTGGTCGCGGCCTGCGCAGGCTTGTTGGCGTCGATCGCGGTGCCGGCATCGGCCGGGTCGCCCGCATGCACCAGTGCGATCAGGCGGCCCGCAGCAGCGTCGCTCGTGGGGACTTGCAGCGAATACATGCCATCGGCTGCGGTCGGCGCGGACTGGGGCTCGCCGGCATCGCACTGCTCGTTATCGTTGAGATCCAGGCAGACCGTGACGTTTTTGAGTGCGGCGTTGCGGGCTACCTGCCCTTGCAACGTGACGAGGCCGGGGGAAGGGTCGGGAGCAGGCGAGTCGTCGCTTGCACCGCTGCTGCCGCCGCCGCAGGCGGTCAGCCCCAGCGCGATCGCGGCGAATACTGCATTGAGACGAAATACACGGGACGTGGCTGGCATGGCTGTGCTCCTTTGGTCGTTTTGAGGTTGAACGAAGGCAGGCGGATGAGATCGCCGCGTCCTTCCGGAGCGGGTGCGCCGTGCCCCGGCATCTGTGCGAGCGTTCTCCTCCATCCTTCGTGTAACCGATTGAATCGACAAACCATCCAGGATGGAATCGCATGAATATGCGATGCAGCGTGCGCCTGGAAGCGTCACCATCCGGCACGTATGGAATGCCGGTGCGCATGCGCTTATGCTTGTACGCTCCGACACTTCAAGATACCGTCAAGTACACAGGGGGTATGCGTGTGGAGCGTCCTGATCGTTGAAGACGACCCGCAGGCGCGCGATTTTTTCGCGGCCAGCGTGGCGGGCTGCGCGGAACTGGCGCTGCTGGCTGGCGTCGGCACGGTGGCCGAGGCCTGCACGTGGCTCGGCCGGGCCGGCCAACCGGTGGACGTGCTGCTCGTCGATCTGGGGCTGCCCGATGGCAGCGGCCTGCAGGTGATACGCGAGGCGCGGCGGCTGCACCCGGAGTGCGAGCCGCTGGTGGTGTCGATGTTCGGCGATGAGGACAACGTGCTCGCCAGCATCGAGGCCGGGGCGTTGGGCTATATCCACAAGGATTCGACGCCCGAGAACGTGGCCAGCACCATCGTCGAGATGAAGCAGGGCGCCTCGCCCATCTCGCCGATGATCGCGCGGCGGGTGCTCTCCAAGTATCTGTGCCTGCATGGCGCAGGCACGCCGCCGGCAGACGCAGCGCCGCCGGCCAATGCGTCCGCGTTGCCGTCGGCCAAGGAGCAGGAGGTGTTGGAGCTGATCGCGCGCGGCTTTTCGTATGCCGAGGCGGCGCGCCTGATGGGTGTAAGCGTGCATACGGTGCGCACACACATCAAGAGCCTGTACGCCAAGCTCGCTGTCCACTCCAAGAGCGAGGCGGTATTCGAGGCCGTGAGGCTGGGCCTGCTGCCCGGCTACGCTGGACGGTCGGAGCCCTGATGGCTTGCCTGCCTGCCTGTCGGCGCCTGGTGCTCTGGCTGATGGCGTGGTTGGCGCCCTGGTTGTTGGTGGCAGGGAGCGCGGGTGCGCAGGCGCTGAGCTTGGCCCAAGCCCGGGCCACGGTGCAGATCGGCGGGCAGGAGCAGCATCTCGATACCACGCTGCCCTATGCCTGGGACAAGCGGCACCGGGGAGCCAGGGGGCACGCGCAATTGGAGATGAGCTTCACGCTCGATGCGCTTCCGGACGAGCCCTGGCTGCTGTATTTCCAGCGCCTGGGCAATGCCTACGAGGTTCGGCTCAACGGCGCGCTGCTGGATCGCAAGGGCGATCTGCAGGATTTCGATGGTGACGATTTCGGGCAGGTACCCCGGTTGATCTCCATCCCGGTTGGCATGCTGCAGGCGCAGAACACCCTGCACGTGAGCGTGCGTGCCGACGTGGCCCGGCGCGCGGGCGTGGCCAGCCCCGTGCTCGGGCTGCGCGACGATGTGCTGCCGTTGTACGAGCAGGAGTACCTGCAGCGCGTGACGGGAACCCGTGTCGTCGTGGTCGTGAGTCTGCTGGTGGGCACGCTGGCGCTGGCGCTGTGGTGGACGCAGGTTGATCCGACCCGGGGCATCCGGCGCGATCCGCTCTACCTCTACGCCGCGCTGGCGGAGTACGCCTGGTCCCTGCGCGTCGGGGATGCCCTGCTGGTCTCGTCGCCCTTGTCTCGGTTCTGGTGGGAAACGTTCTTCATCGAGTCGATCGGCGTATGGGTGGGCGCGATGCTGCTGTTCAGCGCCCTGGCGGCTGGCTGGCCCGGGCCGGCCGCGCGCCAGCGCATGCGCGTGGCTTGGTGGTGGGTGCTGGCGCTGGGCGCGCCGGCTGCGGCGGCGGCGCAGTCGGGGCGGCTGTGGGTGCTGACCGCGTGGTATGCGCTGATCGGCCTGGTGGCGGTGCCTTTTATCGTCGCGTATTGCGGGGCGGCGCTGCGGCGCGGCCATGCCATGCATCGCCTTGTTGCCCTGGCGCTGCTGCTCAACGCCCTGGTCGGCGTTCATGACTGGCTGGTGTTCAGGGTTCAGGTGACGCTGGGCGGCAATACGCTGCTGCGCTATTCGTCGCTGGTGTTCAACGCGGTGCTGGCGTACATCGTGCTGATGCGCTTTCGTGAGGCGAGCGCGCAGGTGCGCGTGCTGATCTCGACCATGGGCCAGCGCATCGCGGCCAGGGAGGAGGAACTGCGCGCGAGCTATGAACGGGTGGAGCAGTTGGCGCGCGAGCAGGCGCGCGAGAGCGAGCGCACGCGCATCCTGCGCGACTTACACGACGGCGTGGGTGCGCACATCAGCGCGGCGATGCGGCAACTGCAGTCGGGCAAGGCCAGCAGCGCCGACGTGCTGCAGACGCTGCGCGACTCGCTCGACCAGCTCAAGCTGTCCATCGACGCCATGCACCTGCCCGATGGCGACGTGACGGGGCTGTTGGCCAATCTGCGCTACCGGCTCGAACCCCGGCTGAGCGCGGTCGGCATCGACCTGGCCTGGGACGTGGATCTGCTCTCGCCCGTGCGCCGGCTTGACGCCGTGGCCATGCGCCACCTGCAGTTCATGGTGCTCGAATCGTTGTCCAACGTACTGCAGCACGCCCGCGCCAGCCGCCTGCGCGTCGAGGCCAAGCTGCGCGGCCAGGCGGCGGTGATCCGCATCGAGGACAACGGCATTGGCTTCGACGTAGTGGCCGCCTCGCACCGCGGCCTGCGCACGCTGCGCGAACGGGCCAAGGCGATCGGTGCGATCCTGGACATACGCAGCGGCGACCAGGGCAGCGTTGTGGAGATCGTAGTGCCGTTCTGATTCCAATGGCGACAAGGCGTGTGGCAAGGCATAAGATAACCGTTCGGGAAACAGCCACTTACACCAGCCATGCCTGATTCTGCACCGCTTTCCCGTTCTGCCCGCGCGGCCGGCGCAGGCCCGGGGCCAACCGCCACCCTGGGGCGCTTTGAATTGCGGCGAACCCTGGGGCAAGGTGCGCAGGCCAGCGTCTGGCTGGCCTGGGATCCGCGCCTGCAGCGCGAGGTGGCCATCAAGCTGCTGGCGCCCATGCTGGGCGCTGCGGCGCCGGCGCTGCTGGAGCAGTGGCTGGCCGAGGCGCGCCACGTGGGGCGCCTGGCGCACCCCAACATCGTGGCCGTGTTCGAGGCCGACACGCAGGATGGCCAGCCCTACATCGTGTTCGAGTACGTGCCGGGCGGCACGCTGGCCGAGCACCTGGCGCGCCGTGGCCGCTGCACGCCGCATGAGGCCGTGGCGCTGGTGTGTGACGTGCTGGCCGGCCTGCAGGTGGCCCACGCGGCCGGCATCGTGCACCGCGACCTCAAACCCAGCAACATCATGATCGACGCGCAGGGCCGTGCGCGCGTGATGGATTTCGGCATTGCCGTGACAGTGGCCGCCGCCGCCCAGGCGCCGCTGGCGGGCACGCCCGCGTACATGGCGCCGGAGGCCACCGCCGGCGCGCCCCCCGCGCCGGCCATGGACATCTACGGCGCCGCGCTGGTGCTGGTCGAGCTGTTGGCTGGCCGCCCGCTGGTGCACCAGAGCGACACCTGGCGCACGCTGTACCGCGTGGCCGATAACCGCATCGCCCTGCCGGATGACTTGGGCAAGGGCGCCGACGACGCGCTGCGCACCATTTTGCTGCGGGCCCTGGCGCGCGAGCCGGGCCAGCGCTACGCGTCGGCGGCGGACTTCGGCGCCGCGCTGCGCGCCTGGGCCGCGCCGGCGGCGCCAGCGGCGCAGACGGCGGGCAACGCCACGCTGGATTTTCTGCTGCTGCGCATGCGCCGCAAGAGCGACTTCCCGGCGCTGTCGGACTCGGTGCAGCGCATCCAGCGCGTGGCCAGTTCCGAGGACGACAGCGTGGGCGACCTCACGCGCGAGATCCTCAAGGACGTGGCGCTGACCAACAAGCTGCTGCGCCTGGTTAACAGTGCGCTGTTCGCGCACACCAACCACGGCAGCGTCAGCACCGTCTCGCGCGCCGTGAGCCTGGTGGGCTTCAACGCCGTGCGCAACATGGCGCTGAGCCTGGTGCTGCTCGAACACATGCAGGACAAGGCGCACGCCGAGCAGATGCGCGAGGAATTCCTGCGCGCCATGATGGCTGGATCGGTCGCCGCCGAACTGGGCGGGCGGGCACTGGCCGAGGAGTCGTTCATCAGTGCGCTGTTCCAGAACCTGGGGCGCATGCTGTGCTCGTTCTATTTCCCCGAGGAAGCGGCGCAGGTTCGCGCCGCCGTGGCCGCCGGCGCTACCGAGGAAGCGGCCGCGCTGCAGGTGCTGGGACTGGGCCTGGAAGACCTGGGCGCCGGTGTGGCGCGCGCCTGGGGGTTGCCGCAGTCGCTGCAGGTGTGCATGCGCGCGCCGCTCGGTTCGCCGCCGCTGCGCGCGCCGCAGCAGGGCGCGGAGGGCCTGCGCTGGCTGGCGCGCGCCGCCAACGAGGTGGCGCAGGCCATTTTGCAGACCGAGCCGCAGCAGCTCGACACGCGCCTGCTGGCGCTGGCCAACGCCTATGCGCGTACCTTGCGGCTGGCGCCCGAGGCCTTTGCCGCCGCCGTGCTGCTGGCGCGCCAGCAACTGGTGGAACTGGCGCGCACGCTGGAGCTGCAGGTGGCGCCAGCCAGCATGGCTGCACGCCTGCTGCGGCTGCCCCAGGCCGACGCGGCCGGGGCGGCGGTGGACATAGATGTGGAGGTGGATGTGCTGGCCCCGCACGAATTGCACGCCGAGCCCACTTTGCCGATGGTGCCTACCGTGCCGCTCGACCGCGCGCAGGCCATGGCGCAGGCGTGCGACCAACTGGCGGCAGGCATCCAGGACATTACCAACGCCATGGTGGATGATGGCTTCAGGCTCAACGACGTGTTGCGCATGATCCTGGAGACCATGCTGCGGGCGCTGGGGGCGCGGCGCATCCTGTTTGCCCTGCGCGACCCGCGCAGCGACGTGCTGGTGGGGCGCTTCGGGCTGGGCGAGGGCAGCGAGGCGGCGGCACGCCTGGCGGTGCCGCTGCGCGAGCCGGCGGATCTGTTCGCCGCCGTCTGCCTGCGCGGGGCGGACACCCTGATCGCCGACGTGGCCCAGGGCCGGATGCGCGAGCGCCTGCCGCCCTGGTACGTGCAGGGCCTCGATGCCCCTACCTTCCTGCTGCTGCCGCTGCAGCTCAAGGGCCGGCCCTTCGCGCTTATTTACGCCGACCACGGCCGCCCCGGCGCGCTGGCCGTGGACGACAAGGTGCTGGGCATGCTGCGCACACTGCGCAACCAGGCGGTGATGGCGTTTCGCCAGCGCAGTTGAACCGCCCGGGGGGCTTTTCCAGCATCGCCATAATGGCGGCCCCATGGCCGCAGCTTTCGATTCCCCCACCATCGCCCAGCGCATCCTGCCCCTGTTCCGGGGCTTCGACTGGCTGCTCATCGCCTTGCTGCTGGCGCTGGCCGGCATCGGGCTGGTGGCCATGTATTCCGCCGGGTTCGACCACGGCACGCGTTTCGTCGACCATGGGCGCAACATGTTGCTGGCCGCCGGTATACTGTTCGTGGTGGCGCAGGTGCCGCCGCAGCGTCTGATGATGCTGGCCGTGCCGCTGTACAGCCTGGGCGTGTGCATGCTGCTGGCGGTGGCGCTGTTCGGCATCACCAAGAAGGGCGCGACACGCTGGATCAACATAGGCGTGGTGGTGCAGCCCAGCGAACTGCTCAAGATCGCCATGCCGCTGATGCTGGCCTGGTGGTTTCAGAAGCGCGAGGGGCAGCTGCGCGCGCTCGACTTCATCGTGGCCGGGGTGCTGCTGGCCGTGCCCATTGGGCTGATCATGAAGCAGCCCGATCTGGGCACCTCGCTGCTGGTGCTGGCGGCCGGCCTGTCGGTGATCTTTTTCGCCGGCCTGCCCTGGAAGCTGGTGCTGCCGCCGGTGCTGCTGGGGGCGGTGTGCATTGCGCTTGTCGTCGGCTTCGAGCCGCAGCTGTGCGCCGAGGGCGTGCGCTGGCCGGTGCTGCACGACTACCAGCAGCAGCGCATCTGCACGCTGCTCGACCCCACGCGTGATCCCTTGGGCAAGGGTTTTCACATCATCCAGGGCATGATCGCCATCGGTTCGGGCGGTGTCTGGGGCAAGGGCTTCATGGCGGGCACGCAGACGCACCTGGAGTTCATCCCCGAGCGCACTACCGACTTCATCTTCGCCGCGTTCTCCGAGGAGTTCGGACTGGCGGGCGACGTGGCGCTGATCGTCTGCTTCGTGTTGCTGGTCTGGCGCGGCCTGGCCATCGCCGCCGGCGCCACCACGCTGTTCGCGCGCCTGATGGCGGGTGCCGTGGCGATGATCTTCTTTACCTACGCCTTCGTGAACATGGGCATGGTCAGCGGCATCCTGCCCGTGGTGGGCGTGCCGCTGCCGTTCGTCAGCTACGGCGGCACGGCCATGGTCACGCTGGGGCTGGCGCTGGGGGTGCTGATGTCGGTGGCGCGCGCGCAAAGGCTGGCCGTGCCGGGCTTGCCCAAGCCGCTGTAAGAGCGTGCTTACGATCTCCCCATGGTGCCCGCAAGGCAGCAAACAGCCGCACTCGTCGTTGCGCGCCTTGTCCAGGCCGCCAGCATGGCCTGCGGCGCGCGCCTCGATTGCGGCTGTTTGCTGCCTTGCCCGAAGGGTTGCCCCGCAAAAGCAGCGTCTGCGGCGTTGCAAATACTCGCCGGGCCACCAGCCCGGCTGCGTTTTGCGCCTTGCATCCGCCGCCTTTGCGGGGCAACGGGCACCATGGGGAGATCGTAAGCACGCTCTAAGGCCAGACAGCCCGCGGGCGCGGCACTGCCTACAATCGAGGCATGATTTCCCGCGAACCCACCATTGAACGCCTGGCCGTCGCCCGCGCGCTGCTGCTGGCCCCCTTCGGCCTCGACGAAACGCACCTGGCGCGCGCGCTGTCCGAGATCCGCGCCCACCGGGTGGACGACGCCGACCTGTACTTCCAGTACACGCGCAGCGAAGGCTGGAGCCTGGAGGAGGGCATCGTCAAGACGGGCTCGTTCTCCATCGACCAGGGTGTGGGCGTGCGCGCCGTGCACGGCGAGAAGACGGCGTTCGCCTACTCGGACGATATCTCGCTGGCCAGCCTGCTGGACGCGGCGCACACCGTGCGTTCGATTGCCGCTGCGGGCAAGTCGGCGCGCGTGCGCGCGGCGGCGCCCAAGATTGCCAAGAGCCGCGCGCTGTACCCGCACGTCGATCCGATCGCGTCGCTGGACAGCACGGCCAAGGTGGCCCTGCTCGAACGCGTGGAACGCATGGCGCGCGCGCGCGACCCGCGCGTGGTGCAGGTGATGGCCGGGCTGGCCAGCGAATACGACGTGGTGCTGGTGGCGCGCGCCGACGGCACGCTGGCGGCCGACGTGCGCCCGCTGGTGCGCCTGTCGGTCACGGTGATCGCCGAGCACAAGGGCCGGCGCGAGGTGGGTTCGGCCGGCGGCGGCGGGCGCTTCGGCCTGGCCTATTTCAGCGACGCGCAAATCCAGCAGTACGCCGACGAGGCCGTCAACGCCGCGCTCGTCAACCTGGAGGCGCGCCCCGCGCCCGCCGGTCAGATGACCGTGGTGCTTGGCCCGGGCTGGCCCGGCGTGCTGCTGCACGAGGCCGTGGGCCACGGGCTGGAGGGCGACTTCAACCGCAAGGGGTCGAGCGCCTTCAGCGGCCGCATCGGCCAGCGCGTGGCGGCCAAGGGCGTGACGGTGCTCGACGACGGCACCATCGCCGATCGGCGCGGCTCGCTCAACGTGGACGACGAGGGCCATGCCAGCCAGCGCAACGTGCTGATCGAGGATGGCATTCTGAAGGGCTACATCCAGGACAGCCTGAACGCCCGCCTGATGGGCGTGGCCCCCACCGGCAATGGCCGACGCGAGAGCTACGCCCACATTCCCATGCCGCGCATGACCAACACCTACATGCTGGGCGGCGACAAGGATCCGCAGGAGATCGTCGCCAGCATCAAGCGCGGCCTGTACGCCACCAACTTCGGCGGTGGGCAGGTGGACATCACCAGCGGCAAGTTCGTGTTCTCGGCGAGCGAGGCGTACTGGGTGGAGAACGGCAGGATCGTCTACCCGGTCAAGGGCGCGACCATCGTCGGCAGCGGCCCCGAGTCGCTCAAGCAGGTGACCATGATCGGCAACGACATGCGCCTGGACAGCGGCGTGGGCACCTGCGGCAAGGAGGGGCAGAGCGTGCCCGTGGGCGTGGGCCAGCCGACGCTGCGCATTGAAGGGCTGACGGTGGGTGGCACGGCCTGAGCGGTGGTAGTCAGATCGCGGGCCGCGGGCCACAATCGGCCCCATGCCAGCGCCCGTGCCCAGCGAACCCCTGCATACGGTGCAATCCTTTGCCCAGCTGAGCCGCTTTCTGCGTGAGGATGGGGCTGACGAGGAAACGCGCCAGCTGCGCGAGAGCCTGGGCGGCCTCTCGCGCCACATCGAGGCCGCCGTGCAGGCGCGGCGCAAGGCAGCCAGCCACGGCGCGGTGCTGGCGCGCGTGCGCGCGCTGGCCGCGCACGCGCGCCAGCACCAGCTGCTGCTGACGGGCATGGGCTCGGCCTGGCACGCGCTGTATGAATTTGGCGGCTATCAGCGGGGGCTGCGCGAACTGCGCGACAGCATTGCCCGCTGGCAGTCCGCGTTGGAGGCGGGCGCCAGCGCCGAGCAGGAATGTTTTGCCGCCTTCGAGCTGCTGGCCTGGCGTACGCTGGGCGACGCGCTGCTGGTCATCGATATGTACGAGCAAGGCGGCGTGGAGCCGCAGTCGGACGCGCCCGTGCGCCGGCGCGCGCCGCTGCTGGCGCGCCTGGGGCAATGGCTGGCGCGCGGCGGCCGGCGCGGCAAGCGGTAGCGCGGCGTTGTCGCGCTGCGGCAACGCCGCGCCATGTTGCGCTGCGGTAAATCGTGCTACATTGAAAACCATGCAAGTTCGCAGCGCGTTTTATTTTTACTTTTGGCTCTCTGTCCATGGCGGATGAGAGGCAAGCACGCACCCCGAACTAGCTCCCTACTCCTGACAACCGCCGAAGCTGAAACAGCCCGGCGGTTTTTTTTGGCCCATTTTTCACTACCACCTCTGAAGGAAGCCCCATGACCGCAGTCTCCGGCAGCGATGCCTGGTACCCCAACGTCGAGAAAACCAGCCAGACCGACGACCAACGCATCAAGGACATCACCGTGCTTCCCCCGCCAGACCATCTGATCCGCTTCTTCCCGATCCGCGGCTCCGAGGTGGAAACCCTCATCGCACAGACCCGCCGCGCCATCCACGGCATCATGGCCGGCGAGGACGACCGGCTGCTCGTCATCGTCGGCCCCTGCTCCATCCACAACCCCACGGCCGCGCTGGAATACGCCAAGAAACTCAAGGCCGTGCGCGCGCAGTACCAGGACAGCCTGGAGATCGTGATGCGCGTGTACTTCGAAAAGCCGCGTACCACGGTGGGCTGGAAGGGCCTGATCAACGACCCCTACCTGGACGGCAGCTACCGCATCGACGAGGGTCTGCGCATTGCGCGCCAGCTGCTCATCGACATCAACCGCCTGGGCGTGCCGGCGGGCAGCGAGTTCCTGGACGTGATCAGCCCGCAGTACATCGGCGACCTGATCAGCTGGGGCGCGATCGGCGCGCGCACCACCGAGAGCCAGGTGCACCGCGAGCTGGCCTCGGGCATCTCGGCGCCGATCGGCTTCAAGAACGGCACCGACGGCAACATCCGCATCGCCACCGACGCCATCCAGTCCGCCAGCCGCGGCCACCACTTCCTGTCGGTGCACAAGAACGGCCAGGTGGCCATCGTGCACACGGCGGGCAACCAGGACTGCCACGTCATCCTGCGCGGCGGCAAGGCGCCCAATTACGACGCGGACAGCGTCGCCGCCGCCTGCAAGGACCTGCAGGCCGCCGGCCTGCCGGCCACGCTGATGATCGACTGCAGCCACGCCAACAGCAACAAGCAGCACGAGCGCCAGCGCGACGTGGCGCGCGACATCGCCGGGCAGATCGCCGGCGGCTCGCGCAGCGTCTTCGGCGTGATGCTGGAGAGCCACCTGGTGGCCGGCGCGCAGAAGTTCACTCCCGGCAAGGACGATCCCGAGACGCTCGAATACGGCAAGAGCATCACCGACGCCTGCCTGGGCTGGGATGACACCAGCGCCTGCCTGGCCGAACTGGCCGCCGCCGTGCAGGCGCGGCGCAAGCGCTGAACGGGTAAGCTAGCGGGCCTGTTTCAACAAGAAGGCGAGGATGCATATGCACAGCGAAGTCGTGGTCACCCTGGGGCCGCAGCAGGAGTTCCACCTGAGCCTGGCCGGCGTGGACGCGCTCGACCACGAGCAGGCGCGCCGCTGGCTCGATGACGAATTCATGCGCCTGGAGTGCGAGCCGCTGCGCGCCAGCGGCAAGGTGCTGCTGGCCGACAAGGTGCTGACGGTGGCCTGCGCCGCCGGGGCGCCGCTGCTGGCCGACGCCGACTGGTCGCGCCAGTTCGCCCGCGCCGCCGTGGCGGCGCTGGCCCGGCCCGTGGTGCGGGTGGACATACCGGCCATGGCGGTCAGCTTCTGACGCGAGGGGCGCGCGGCCGCCAGCACCCATGCGGGTGGTTGGCATCAATTTGATAGCTGTTTGCGCTTGATGCAAGCCAAATTCAAATACGAAACTGTTTAGATTTGGCTATATACAAGCGCAAACAGCTATTTTTTTGAGAGTAATTCAAGCAGCTTCGCGTGCACCCCGCCAAAGCTGCCGTTGCTCATGCAGACGATGTGGTCGCCCGGCCGCGCCGCCTGGCCGATCTGCGCCAGCAGCGTCGCCAGGTCTGGCGCCACCTGCGCGCGCGCGCCCATGGGCGCCAGCACCTGGGCGGCGTCCCAGTCTAGCCCGGCGCTGTGGCAGAAGGCCAGGTCGGCGACCTCCAGCGCCCAGGGCAGCTGTGCCTTCATCGTGCCCAGTTTCATGGTGTTGCTGCGCGGCTCGAACACGGCCAGGATGCGGGCGCCGGGGCCCACGCGCCGGCGCAGGCCGTCGAGCGTGGTGCGGATCGCCGTCGGGTGGTGGGCGAAGTCGTCGTACACGGCCACGCCGCCCGCGCTGCCGCGCAGTTCCATGCGCCGGCGCACGTTCTGGAAGCCGGCCAGCGCCTGGGCCGCCTGGGCGGGCGCCACGCCCACGTGCTCGGCGGCGGCCATGGCCGCCAGGGCGTTGAGCTGGTTGTGCACGCCGCCCAGCGCCCACTGCACCCGGGCCACGGGCCGGTCGCGCTGCAGCACTTCAAAGTCATGCGGCTCGCCACGGGCGCTGAAATCGCTGATCGTGCTGCCAAAACTCGTGATCTGGCTCCAACAGCCCTGGTGCAGCACGCGCGTGATGCTTTCCTCCAGGCCGTTCGCCACGATGCGCCCGGACGCCGGGACGGTGCGCACCAAGTGGTGGAATTGGCGCTCGATGGCGGCAAGATCGTCGAAAATGTCGGCGTGATCGAACTCCAGGTTGTTCAGGATGGCCGTGCGCGGGCGGTAGTGCACGAACTTGCTGCGCTTGTCGAAGAACGCGGTGTCGTATTCGTCGGCCTCGATCACGAACAGCGGCCGTGCCTGCCCGGGGGCTTGCTGGCCCAGGCGGGCCGAGACGCCGAAGTTGAGCGGCACACCGCCCACCAGAAAGCCGGGCGCCAGGCCCGCGCTTTGCAAAATCCAGGCGAGCATCGACGTGGTCGTGGTCTTGCCGTGGGTGCCGGCCACGGCCAGCACGTGACGCCCGGCCAGGACGTGCTCGGCCAGCCATTGCGGGCCGCTGGTGTAGCGCGCGCCCTGCTCCAGGATGGCCTCCATCAGCGGGAATTTCGGTGTGCCATCCGGCTGGCGGGCGCGGCTGACCACGTTGCCGACCACGAAAACGTCGGGCCGCAGGGCCAGCTGGTCGGCGCCGTAGCCCTCGATCAGGTCGATGCCCAGGGCGCGCAGCTGGTCGCTCATCGGGGGGTAGACGCCGGCGTCGCAGCCGGTGACGCGGTGGCCGGCCTCGCGCGCCAAGGCGGCCAGTCCGCCCATGAAAGTGCCGCAAATGCCCAGGATATGTATGTGCATGGCGCTGATTTTAGGGAGTGTCGTGCGCCGCATTGGCTTGGCGCAGCGCGGGTTTATGCCCCGCCGGCGGCGATTGGCATGACAATGAGGCATTGCCCGCGCCGCCTGCCGCCATGGAAAACGCCCTCGCCACCGAAATCGCCAACTGCGCTGCCCGCCTGGTCGTCGAGCAAGGCCTGGAGTGGGGCGCCGCCAAGCGCCGCGCGGTCAAGGAACTGGGCCTGCCGGCGCGCACCCGGTTGCCCGACAACGATCTGGTGGAGGACGCCGTGCGCGCCTACATCGGCCTGTTCTGCGCCGACACCCAGCCCGGCGAGCTGCGCGCGCTGCGCTCCCTGGCGCTGCTGTGGATGCAGCGCATGCAGGACTTTCGCCCCTACCTGGGCGGCGCGGTCTGGCACGGCACGGCCACGCGCCTGTCCGACATTTACATAGCGCTGTTCTGCGACGACTCCAAGTCCGCCGAGATCGCGCTGATCGACCACCACGTCAGCTACGAGCCGCGCACTGTCACGGGCCTGCACGGCGAGCCCGTCGAAGTGCTCAGCATGGGCAGCCGCTGCCCCGAGCTGGGCGAAGAGGTGGGCGTGCACCTGCTGATCTACGACCTGGACGACCTGCGCGGCGCCCTGCGCCCCGACACGCGCGGGCGCCTGCCGCGCGGCGACATCCAGGCGGTGCGCCGCCTGCTGCAAGAAACGGATTCCGCTACCCCTGCCAGCCCATGAACCAGCCCGCCGACACCACTGCCTCCGCCCACCCCATCGACGCCGCCGCTGCTGCCACTGCGCGCGCCCAGCGCCGCGTGCTGCTGGCCGCCGGCGCCCTGGCCCTGGCGGGCGGCGCCGGCTGGAGCGCCTGGCGCCTGCGCCTGCAAGCCCCGGCCGACGCGGCGGCCAGCGCCTTCTGGGGCAGCAGCTTTGCCGACCTGGAGGGTGCGCCGGTGGCCATGGCCGGACTGCGCGGGCGCCCCTTGCTGCTCAATTTCTGGGCGACCTGGTGCCCGCCGTGCGTCGAGGAACTGCCGCTGCTCAACCGGTTCCACGCCGAGCAGCGCGGCAGCGGCTGGGGCGTGGTCGGCCTGGCGCTGGATCAGCCGCAGCAGGTGCGGCAGTTCCTGCAGCGCATCCCGCTGGATTTTCCAGTGGTGCTGGGCGGCGCCAGCGGCACCACGCTGTCGCGGGCGCTGGGCAACGAAAAAGGAGGGCTGCCGTTTACCGTGCTGTTTGGCTCGGATGGCGGCATCTTGCGGCGTAAAATGGGCCGGTTGACCGTACAAGACCTTCAGGACTGGCGCCAAAAAGCCTGACTTTCCCGGCTTACCCTGATTGAAATGATGGCAAATGCGATGATTTCGGCGCAGAAGGCCGAAATTGAGGTAAATTCGCGCCTCATTCAGTTTTAGCTGTTGGAGCTTCCATGGATTTGCGAAAACTCAAGACCCTGATCGACCTGGTCTCCGAGTCGAATGTTTCAGAACTCGAAATCACCGAGGCGGAAGGCAAGGTACGCATCGTCAAGGGTGGCACCGCTGTGGTGCAGCAGTTCGTGGCTGCGCCCGCTCCCCAGGCCGCGCCGGTTGCGGCGGCGCCCGCAGCGCCCGCCGAGGCCGCAGCTGCGGCCCCCGCAGCCGCGCCGGTGCCCAGCGGGCATGTCGTCAAGTCGCCCATGGTCGGCACCTTCTACCGTGCGGCCAGCCCCGGCGCCAAGCCTTTTGTCGAAGTGGGCAGCCAGGTCAAGGAAGGCGAGACCGTGTGCATCATCGAGGCGATGAAGATCCTCAACGAGATCGAGGCCGACAAGACCGGCACGGTCACGCGCATCCTGGGCGAAAACGGCCAGGCCGTGGAGTACGGCCAGCCCTTGTTTGTCATCGAATAACGCAAAGCTGCGCTTATGTTCAAGAAAATACTGGTGGCCAACCGCGGGGAGATCGCGCTGCGCATTCAGCGTGCCTGCCACGAGCTGGGCATCAAGGCGGTGATGGTCTATTCCGAGGCCGACCGTGACGCCAAGTACGTCAAGCTGGCCGAAGAGGCGGTGTGCATAGGGCCGGCCCCGTCGCCGCTGTCCTATCTGAACATGCCGGCCATCATCTCGGCCGCCGAGGTGACCGACGCCGAGGCCATCCACCCCGGCTACGGCTTTCTGTCCGAGAACGCCGACTTTGCCGAGCGCGTGGAGAAGAGCGGCTTCCAGTTCATCGGCCCCTCGCCCGAATCGATCCGCATGATGGGTGACAAGGTGTCAGCCAAGCAGGCCATGATCCGCGCCGGCGTGCCCTGCGTGCCTGGCTCGGATGGCGAGCTGCCCGACGATCCGGTGCAGATCCGGCGCATCGCCAAGGCTATCGGCTACCCGGTCATCGTCAAGGCCGCAGGCGGCGGCGGCGGGCGCGGCATGCGCGTGGTGCACACCGAGGCGGCGCTGGTCAACGCCGTGCAGATGACCAAGGCCGAGGCGCAGGCCGCCTTCGGCAATCCGGCTGTCTACATGGAAAAATTCCTGCAGAACCCGCGCCACATCGAAATCCAGGTGCTGGCCGACAAGCACCGCAATGCCGTCTACCTGGGCGAGCGCGACTGCTCCATGCAGCGGCGCCACCAAAAGGTCATCGAGGAGGCGCCGGCGCCGGGCATTCCGCGCAAGCTCATCGAGAAGATCGGCGAGCGCTGCGTGACGGCCTGCAAGAAGATCGGCTACCGCGGCGCCGGCACGTTCGAGTTCCTGTACGAAGACGGCGAGTTCTACTTCATCGAGATGAACACGCGCGTGCAGGTTGAGCACCCGGTCACCGAGTGGATCACCGGCGTGGACATCGTGCGCACGCAGATCATGGTCGCCGCCGGCGAGAAGCTGCCGTTCACGCAGCGCCAGATCATGCTGCATGGCCACGCCATCGAGTGCCGGGTCAACGCCGAGGATCCGTACAAGTTCACGCCATCGCCGGGGCGCATCACCATGTGGCACGCACCGGGCGGACCGGGTGTGCGCGTGGACTCGCATGCCTACTCCAACTACTACGTGCCGCCCAACTACGACTCGATGATCGGCAAGATCATCGTGCATGGCGACACGCGCGAGCAGGCGTTGGCGCGCATGCGCACGGCACTCTCCGAGACCGTGATCGAGGGCATCAACACCAATATCGCGCTGCACCGCGAGCTGATGGTGGACGCCAACTTCGTCGTCGGCGGCACCAACATCCACTACCTGGAAGAGTGGCTGGCGCAGCGCAAGCGCTAAGCGCACGCAGCACGCTTCCCATGCCGGCGCCCGGCGACGGCTGCCGGCATTTTTCATGAAGGCCCACGCCATGTCCATGCACGAACTCAGCCTGATGTGTCCCGAAGACCGGCTCGAAGCCCTGAGCGAGGCGCTGGAGGCGCTGGAGGCGCTGAGCGTCTCGGTCGAGGACGCCGACGCGCAGACCGACGCGGAGCAGGCCCTGTTCGGCGAACCCGGCATGCCCGCGCCGCGCGAGGGTTGGCAGCGCAGCCGCATGGCGGCGCTGTTCGCCACGCAGCAGGCGGCTGAAGATGCCGCCCGGCTACTGCAACTGCAGGATTTTTTTGACGGCTGCAGCCTGTTGGGCGTTGCCGCCGTCGCGCAGCAGGACTGGGTGCGGTTGACGCAGTCGCAGTTCGACCCGGTCGAGATCACGCCTGACTTCTGGATCGTCCCCACCTGGCACGAGCTGCCGGCCGCGGCCACGCGCAGCATACGGCTCGATCCGGGGCTGGCCTTCGGCACCGGCACCCACCCCACCACGCGCATGTGCCTGCGCTGGATCGCGCGCCAGGGTGGGCGGGCTGGAGGCCAGGCGCTCGGGCGCGTGCTGGACTACGGCTGCGGCTCAGGCATCCTCGCCATAGGCGCGGCCAAGTTCGGCGCGCAGCAGGTGGACGCGGTGGACATCGACGAGGCGGCGGTCCAGTCCACGCTGGACAACGCCGGCGCCAACGGCGTCACCATCAACGCCGGCCTGCCCGACCTGGCTGCCGGCCAGTACCGCACCGTGCTGGCCAATATCCTGGCCACGCCGCTTAAGGTGCTGGCGCCGCTGCTGTGCGCCCACGTGGCCGAAGGCGGATCGCTGGTGCTGGCGGGCATTCTGGAGCGCCAGGCGCAGGAGCTCAAGGACGCCTACGCGCCCTACCTGGCGCTGCGGGTCGCCGATAGCGAGGACGGCTGGATCCTGATGACCGCCGGCCGCTGACGGGGCCCGCCCCTACAATCGGCGCCCGATGAGCCTGATCACACGCTGCCCCCACTGCGCTACCACGTTCAAGGTGGTGGCCGACCAGTTGCGCATCTCGGACGGCTGGGTGCGCTGCGGGCACTGCAAGGAGGTGTTCGACGCTGCCGAGCATTTGCAGGTGCAGGCGCCCGAGCCGTTGCTGGCGGACCTGCCGCTGCAGGATCTGAAGGCGCCGCCGGTTCCGGCTGCCAGGCCGCAGGCTGGCGGCGCATGGAATGCCCCGGGCGATGGCCAGGCCACGGCGATGCCCGCGGTTTCGGCTGAAGCCGAAGTCGCATCCGAGGCGCCTCGCGCCGCAGCCGCGGCTGTGCGAGTGCTGCGCCTCGATGCCACGACGGCGCCGATCACTCCGCCCTTGCCTCCCGTACCCGCCTTCCTGCGGGCGCAGCCGGCAGCCGCGCCAGTCGAGGCCACGCCGCCCCAAGATGCCGTGCCGGTGCTGCCAGCGCCGCAGGTGCCGTTGCCGGCTGCGGCGCAAATCCCGGCTCCCCCCGCTGCAGCCGTTGTCGCTGCGGCACGCCCGGACGAACTGCAACTGCAGCCCTTGACGCAATATGCGCCGGCAGCCCGCGAAGCAGACGACACCCCTCTGCCGACGCTGCACGGCGATTCGCATTGGCCCCAGCCACCCGCGGATGTGCAGCGCCCGCAGCCAGCAACCGCTGCGCACGGAACACGGCCGCGGTCTGCGGACGACGAGGACGAAGACGCACTGGAGGCTGCCGCGCTGGCCGCCGAGATGGACTTCGTCAAGGCGGCGCGGCGCAGCGCCCTGTGGCGGCACCCGGCGGTGCGCGTCGCGCTCTCGCTGGCCGCCCTGTGCCTGCTGCTGGTGCTGGGCCTGCAAGTGGCCTTGCGCGAGCACGACGCCATTGCCGCGCGCTACCCGGCGGCGCGCACGCTGATGCAGGACATCTGCGTGCGCATGCACTGCACGGTGCGCGCGCCGCGCGACATCGCGGCGGTGGTGATCGACAGCTCGTCCTTCTTGAAGGCGCGCGAAGGCACGGACAGGTACAGCCTGCAGTTCAGCGTCAAGAACCAGTCTGGCTTCGCGGTGGCCACGCCGGCGCTGGAACTGACGCTGACCGATGCCCAGGACAAGGCCATCGTGCGGCGCGTGCTGCAGCCCGCCGAGTTGAACGCCCCCGCAGAGTTGGCCCCTGCTGCTGAGTGGAGCGCGGGCGCGGCGGTGCAACTGGGCGATGTGTCCAGCCAGGTGGCCGGCTACCGGCTGCTGGCCTTCTATCCCTGATTTTTTGACTGACCGATTGAACGTATGGCAGCCTTGATTTGCGGTTCGCTGGCCTTTGACAGCATCATGACCTTCGAGGGGCGCTTTGCCGAGCAGATCATGCCCGAGCAGTTGCACATCCTGAACGTGTCCTTTCTGGTGCCGTCGCTGCGCCGCGACTATGGCGGCTGCGCCGGCAACATCGCCTACAGCCTTAAGTTGCTGGGCGGAGAGCCCCTGCCCATGGCCATGGTTGGCAGCGACGGCGGCGGCTACCTGGAGCGCCTGCGCGCGCAGGGCATCAGCACCCGCCACGTCGGCCAGTTGCACGACACGCACACGGCCCAGTGCATGATCATGACGGATCGCGACAACAACCAGATCACGGCCTTCCACCCCGGCGCGATGATGCAGGCGCACGGCAACCGCATCGGGCCCGACGCGGCAGTGAAGATCGGCATCATCTCGCCGGACGGGCGCGATGCCATGCTGCAGCACGCGGAGCAGTTCGTGGCCGCCGGGATTCCCTTCGTGTTCGACCCTGGCCAGGGCCTGCCCATGTTCGACGGCGAGGAGCTACGCCAGTTCGTGCAGCAGGCGAGCTGGGTCGCCGTCAACGACTACGAGGGCAAGATGCTGTGCGAGCGCACCGGCTGGACGCTGGCCGAGCTGTCGCAGCAGGTGCGCGGCCTGGTCGTGACCCTGGGCGGCGAAGGCTGCGACGTGTGGGAGCGGGGTGTGCAGACCCGTGTTGCCCCCGTGGCGCCGGCCGCCGTCGTCGACCCCACCGGCTGCGGCGACGCCTGGCGTGGAGGCCTGCTCTACGGCCTGGAGCGCGATTGGACGCTGGCGCGCTGCGCCGCTCTGGGCAACCGACTGGGCGCGCTCAAGATCGCGCAGCGCGGCCCGCAGAACTACCAGCTGGACTTCTCGCCCGAGCAGTTCGCCGCATAGGCCGTGCCAGCCTGATTGGTGCGGCCGTCAGGCGGCGGGCGCGGCGGGAACGAAGGCGTCCGAGAAGCAGGCGCCTTCGTGCAGTCCCTGGGCAATGAAGGCCGGCATGGCCGTCTCCACCATGCGTACCGAGCCGCATAGGTAGACCTCGTAGCCGTTCAGGTCGGCGTAGTCCTGCAGCATGGCCTCGTGCACCAGGCCCGTGCGCCCCGTCCAGCCGTCCTCCGGCGCGGGCTCCGAAACCACAGGAACCACCGTGAAGTTGCTGTGCTCACGCTGCCATTGCTGGCATAGCCCCAGCATGTACAGATCCTGCGGCCTGCGCACTCCCCAATACAGCCGCATGCTGCGCTGCGTGCGGCTGGCAAAGGCGTCCTCGACGATGCTTTTGATCGGGGCGAAACCGGTGGCGCCGGCTATGAACAGAATCGGCCGCAGGCTCTTGTGCAGCGTGAACTGGCCTATCGGCCCTTCGAAACGCAAGGTATCGCCCACCCGCATGTCCTCGAACACATGGGTGGTGAAGCGTCCGCCCGGCATGTGCCGTATGTGCAGCTCGATGGCCTCGCCCGTGCCGGGCCGGCAGGCGAACGAGAAGGCACGGCGCTGGCCGTCGTCGAGCAGGATATTGATGTACTGGCCGGCGGCAAAGTCCAGCGGTTGGCCTTGGGGCAGCTGCAGCAGCACGCGCATCACGTCGGGCGCCAGGCGTTCCATGCGCAGCACGCTGGCACTGTGCACCTGCTGCTGCCGTGCGCCGTCGCCGGTGAAGCCGTCCACCTCGATGGCCATGTCTGCCACCGGTACGGCACAGCACATCAAGGCCTTGCCGTGCGCCTTGTCGGCGTCGGGCAGCGCGTTGCGCTGATAGGGGCGGTGCGTGTACTGCCCCTGCTCGACGCTGCACACGCACAGGCCGCAAGCGCCGTTGCGGCATTCGTAGGGCAGGGCCAGACCCTGGCGCAGGCCGGCGTCCAGAATGGTCTCGTCGTCGCGGACGGTTATCTGCACGCTCTGCCCCTGCGGGCCCAGCACCTGCACCTGGTGGCTGCCCTTGCGGCCGCGCAGAAAACGCGGCGGCCACCAGGGCTGCAGTGCGAACAGCAGCGTCAGCCCGGCCAGCAGCGCCCAGGCGCGCCCCAGCGGCCATTCGGTCAGCAGAGGAAAGGCGGCCATGTAGAGCCAGTCCAGCTCCACGCGTGTGACGGCGCGCGCCAGGTCGCTCACGCCGCCCTGGCTGTGCACGGGGGCAGCCAGGGCCAGCGCCAGCATGGTCAGCAGCAGCCCCGCCACGATGGGGCGCGGCGGCGTGGTGCGCGCCTTGGGCACGCGCTGCACGTGGATCCACATCACCATCAGCACCACCAGCGGCAGGCCCAGGTGCATGAACGACAGCAACGTGAAGAAGCGGTCGCCCACGTGCGCCGAGTAGAGGAAGTTGCGCATCAGCGTGCCGTCGAAGATAGGCAGCCAGTCCAGCCATTCGAAGCTGGTCACGGTCACGTACTGCGCCAGCTGATCCCAGGGCAGCATGTAGCCGTTGACGCCGGAGGCGTAGACCATCCAGATCAGCACGACGCCGGTGATCCACGAGAACCAGCGAAAGCCGTGGTACAGGTTGAAGGCGAAGTAGCGCAGCATGTGCAGCAGCATGGTCAGCACCATGGCGTCGCTGGCGTAGCGGTGCACGCTGCGCAAGATACCGCCCAGCCACCACTGCGTGGTGCTTAGCGCCACCACCGAGGTGTAGGCCTCGGAAATGCCGGTTTCAAAAAAGATGTACAGGTACAGGCCGCTGGCGCCCACCACCCAGAACAGGAAGAAGGTGATGGCGCCCAGGTGGTAGAAGGGGTTGATGCGGTCGCCAAAGGCTGCGTTGAACAAACCTTCGGCACGCAGAAACAGCCACTGCAGCAGGTTCTGGATGTGCTTGACCATGGGGCGTACTCCTTCAACCCGGTGCCGTGCGGATGGCCGGCGGGCGGCCCGCGCGCAACACCACCACGATGAACAGCAAGCCGCCGACAATGGCGATCAGCCCGCCCAGCCCCATCAGCCCCATGCCGGCGATCTCGCCGCTGCTGTGCAGCACCTGTTCGCTGCCGGCCACCTTGCGCTGCACGCCGTAGCCGCCGGACCAGACCAGGCCCACGATGTGCATCAGCTGGCCCAGACCGTACAGCCAGGGCTGCCAAGTGGCCAGCCGTCCTTGCGGTGTCTGGTAGCCCAGCGTGGGCAGCAGGCGGTAGACCATGCCCATGAGCGCCAGCGTCACACCCACGATGCAGCCGTGGTAGTGCGCCGGTATGCGCACGTTGCTGCCGTTGATGAAGACGCCTATCACCCCGCCTGCGGCAAATAGCAGGACGGACGCCAGCAGCGCCGCGCGCAGAGGCTGCTGGGCCGCTGTATAGGAGCGTTGCGGAAGCAGTGCCAGCACTACGGCAAGGCCGATGGGAACGATGGCCGGGCCACCGCCCAGGCGCATGGCCCAGGTCAGCAGGTGGCGGTGCTCGACCGAAGTCACGTCGTGCGCCAGGTAGGCGTAGGGCGTGACGAACACGCCGGCCAACGCCAGCATGAGCATGAGCAGCGCGACGCGTGGGCTGAGCACCACGCGCGCTCCGCAACTGCCGGCCAGCCAGAGCCAGGCAACCAGCATGAGCAGCGTCCAGGTGAATTGCAGGGCGTGTCCGCCGCCCCAGAACAGCACTTCGTAGTAGGTCTTGTCGTCCAGCGCCGGGGGGAGCGCAACCCAGGACCAGACCAGGCTCAGTAGCGCAACGGCAGTGGCCACGGCGGCGGCATTCAGGCCGAAGTTCAGTACGCCGTGTCCGTCGTAGCGCAGACCCAGGCGCGGCGCGGCCCATAGGCTACGCAGCACCAGCGCGGCGGCGCCTGCGCCGAACACTGTCAGGCCGCTCAGGAACAGGGGCGAGGCCAGCACCGGCACGTAGTTGGCCATGATGGGTGCGCCCGGAGCCAGAAACGGCGCCAGCGCCATCAGCAGCGTGCCCGCGCCCGTGACTCCCAGCGCGGCCCATCCCAGGCGCAGGCCTCGGTCGCGGCCGTGCAGGCTCCACAGAAGCCCGGCCATGGCGACAAACCAGACCAGCACCGACAGATCCACGTGCAGCACCAGTGCGAGGTGAAAGAAGTCGGCCGTCGGCAGCCATTGGTTGATGTAGGGCGTGCGCGACGCCACCAGCAGAAAGGAAAAAAGCCCCGAGCCTATGAGCGCCGCCAGCCCCAGCCAGAGCCAGCCGCGGGCCAGGGCCAGGTGCCTGCCCTGGGCAATGTGCAACTGGTAGGCCGCGCGCGGGCGTGCCGCAGGCGGGCAGGAGGCGGGGCGTACCAGCCCCGGGGCGAGTGTGGTGCCGGCTGTCATTGCAGAACAATGCCTCCCCTATCCTGGCTGAAGTCGATCACCATGACCTGTGCTGGCTGCAGCACCACGGTCTGATCGCGCTGGTGGTTGAAGCCGGGCTGGGCGTTGCTGTCCTTCAGGCGCACGGCGATGCGGTGCTCGCCGGCGGGCAGATCCAGGCGCTGGTACATGGTGGAGGCGCCATCGCGCGCTAAGCCGGATGGCTGGGCGGTGTGGCGCAGCGCCGGCTGGCCATCCACGTCCACTTCGATGATGACGGGCGTGCGCTCGCGTTCACATTGCATTGCCTTGCGCATGTTGGGTGCCATTCTGGCCTTTTCTGCTTCGGTGTAGGGGCGGCATTCGGCCAGGCGCGCGCCGTGGTGGATGAAGCTGATCTTGAGCTGTGCCATGCCGGGCGCCAGCGGGTGGTAGGCGGGCCAGCGGGAGAAAACGCCGATGGCGGCGGCAAACCCGCCATAAAGCAGGGCTTGACCCATCCAGTTGAGTACGCGGCGCATGGCTTGATGTGTCCCTTCGCGTGCCGTGTCAGGCGCGGCGCCTGCGTGCGGCCTTGCGGCTGGAGCGCCATTCGTTGATGAAGAAGCCCACCATCAGCACGAAGAAGGTTGCGCCGCCGGCAATTTGCAGCGGCAGGGTGTAGTCCACCTTGTAGCTGCCTGTCCTGGGGTCGTACACGGTGCACAGAATTCGCACCCGGTCGGCCAGTTGGTCGAGCAGGCCCGGCGCCTGCACGGGCTGGCCGATCAGCAGCATCTTGAGTGGTTCGCCCAGATCGGCGGGGGACGGATTCTCGCCATATACCTGGCGCACGATGCGGCCTTCGGCATCCAGAATGGAGACTTGCAGCACATGATCGAAGCCTGCGGGCGTAGCCTGGTACATGAAGCCGAAGTCCTGCGCCAGCGCGGCCACGGTGGCAGCAGGCGGGCTCAGGAAATCCCAGTTGGACTGGTCTATGCCGTACTTGCGGGCAAAATCCTTCAGCGCCTGGGGTGAGTCGGCTGGCTGATTGAAGCCTATGCTGACCACGTTGAACTGGTCGGCCCCAACGCTTGTGAGCAGTCCCTGCACGCTCTCCTGTAGCGACCGGGTGGTGGTGGGGCAGACATGAAAGCACCCCGTGTAGATGAAGCTGACCAGTGCCGGCTTGCCGCGCAGCGACGACAGCGCTACGGGCTTGCCTTCGCGGTTCAGCAGGATGTGCTCGCCCACCGTGCGGCCCAGGGCCGCCTGGCTGGCCTGCACCGCCAATGTGCGATCCAGGCCCAATGCGGCGACCATATCCGGCGCGGCAGCGTGTACGGGAGGCAGCGGCCACAGCAGGTACGGCAGCATCAGGCATGCCTTCCACAGTGACCGCGATCCCCGTTCCATGGCGCGTATCCTCAGCGCAGCGCCACGTCGATGCAGGCGCCGGCCAACAGCGCGCATAGCTGTGTCAGCGAGGCGAAGAACGCCCCCATGGCTGCAGCGCGCACAGGGCTGCGCACCAGTCGCCATGAGCGGTACATGAAGTACGCGCCGCCGCCCAGCGCGCCCGCAGCGTAGGCCCAGCCGGCGCCATACGCCAGCGGCAGCAGCGAAGCGGCGAACAGCGCGCAGGTGCTGGCCAGCACGATGGTGGCGGCGCGCTGCGGCCCCACGACCACGGGCAGCATGGGAACGCCGGCTTGCGCGTAGTCGTCGCGGTTGGCGATCGCCAGGCTCCAGAAATGCGGCGGCGTCCACAGGAACAGCACCAGCGCCAGTAGCCAGGGCAGTGGCCCCGGCATCGGATCGATGGCGGCGGCGCCTGCCAGCACGGCGAAGCTGCCGGCCAGGCCGCCGATCACGATGTTCCAGTGCGTGCGACGCTTGAGCCACAGGGTGTAGACCACGCCGTAGAAGAACGCCCCCATGAAGACGTGCAGCGCTGCCATGGCGTTGAACTGCAGCCAGGCCAGCGCCACCGACAGAACCAACAACGCCGCCATCAGCGCCAGCCAGCCGGGGTGGTGCGTCAGTGCACCGCTGGCGAAGGCGCGACTGCGCGTGCGCTGCATCAGGCGGTCGCTTTCATACTCTGCATACTGGTTGAACGCACCGGCGCTGGCTGACGCCAGCAGCACCGACAGTCCCAGCAGTCCCGCCTGTACCAAGCTGGGCATCGGCCCTGGCGTGACCGCCATGCCGACCAGCGCAGTGATCATGATCAATACGCCGATGCGCAGCTTGAACAGCGAGACGACGTCGCGCGCCACCCTGGCGGCGCTGCGTGCAGTGGGCTTGAACGTTGTGGTGTGCATGGCATCGGCCCCTGGCTCAGCTCAGACCCCACAACTGGCCGAGGTACTTCCAGTTGACGAAGTAGTACAGCACGAACGCCACCAGGAACACCATGGCCAGTACAAAGGTGCCGGGCGCGGTGAAGCCGGCTGAGCCGTAGGTCTGCGCCGCCGCCGTGGGCGCCGCGCGGGCGACGGGGGTGAACCGGGGACTGACGGTGCCTGCGTCCAGCCGCTTGCCCCATAGGATGGAGCCCACGGTCACGTAGACGAAGATGATGCCGCCCGCTATGGCCGCCACGCCGCCTATGCCGACCAGGCCCATCATCAGGTAGGCGGCGCCTGGCCATTCGTAGGCCAGGGCGTTGCCGTTGAATGCCATGTCCCAGTGCCGGCGCGAGACGCCCAGCGTGCCCGCCCCCATCATCACCAGGCAGAAGAAGTACATGGCGAAGCCGAATAGATAGGGCTGGATGCGCGCCAGTCCCGGCGCGATCAGTTCGCGGCGGAACAGTACCGGGATCAGGTAGTAGGTGAACGCCATGAAGGTCAGTGTCGTGCCCACCACCACGGTGGCGTGGAAGTGTCCTGGCACGTAGATGGTGTTGTGGATCAGCAGGTTCAGCTGCTCGGTGCCCATCATCACGCCGGAGATGCCGCCCAGGAAACCAAAACCCACCAGCGCGATGAACACGCCGGAGAAAGTTGGGTTGCCCCAGGGCGCCTTGCGCAGCCATTCGAACAGGCCCTTGTTGTAGCCCTTGGCGCGTTGCGCGACCTCCATCGCGCCGGGGATCGAGAGTGCGTGGATCATGGAGGCAAGCACCGCGAAGTACATGAAGTAGCTGGTGTTGACCACTTTCCATTCGGTGCTCACGCCCGGATCAGCCAGGATGTGGTGCGCGCTGGCCAACTGCAGGAACAGGATGTAGAGCAGGAAGGCGCCGCGGCTGACGCGTTCGGACATTGGCTTGGCACCGAAGGCGATGGCGGCCACCGCATACCAGATGGAGATGTGCGCGGCTACGTTGATCTGTTGCGATGAATGGCCGAAGGCCCACCAGACGGTGCGGTACATCAGCGGATCGACCCGGTCGATCAGCCCCACCGAGAGCAGAAAGGTCGGCACCAGGATGAAGGCGCCCGACAGAATGGTGAACACCGCGATGATGCATGCCGTGAGCGCGCCAAAGGTCACCAGCGGCACTGATCCTTCGTAGGTTTTTTCGCGCCGGGCAACGACCAGCGTGCCGAAGAACACGCCACAGGCCACCAGCGCGCCCACGGCGAACAGGATCAGGCTCAGGTAGAACGACCAGTGCGCCATCATCGGAACGTAGGAGGTCATCATCACGCTCGACTCGCCTTGGAACACCGCGACGTTGTTCCACACCGCGCCCACCAGCATCAGCGCATAAGCGGCCCAGGCGATCCTGGGCGTGGCGATGCGGCAGCGCAGCAGCGTGGACGAGCAAAAATACAGCACGGCGACTTCGAAAAAGATCATCCAGAAGATCAGCATGTCGATGCCGTGGGCCGTGAGCACCATGTAGAAGGTGTCGGCCGCCAGCCAGTGCACGGCGGGCCAGCGCGTGAGCACCACGCCAATGGCCAGCACGCCGCCGACAAGCAGCGCGACGACGGCGGTGAACGCGTTGACGATGGTCAGCTTTTCTGCCTGCGCCTCGAACTGCAGGCCCGAGCGGGGGCAGGTGCGGTAGGTGGTAGTGACGGACATGTCGGCCCTCTCGTTACTTCACATACAAGCGGCCCACCATCTCGTGGTGGCCGATGCCGCAGAACTCGTTGCACACGATGGAGAATTGACCCGATGCGTTGGGCGTGACTTTGATCACATGTTCGTAGCCCGGCACGACCTGGATGTTGATGTTGGTGGGCTGCAGCGAGAAGCCGTGGTTGTAGTCCATCGACGTCAGGTGCAGCTTGTAGGTCTTGCCCTTCTCCAGCTCCAGGATGGGCCACCAGCTCCACAGGCGCGCGACCAGGTAAACGTCCGCGCCCTCGGGCGGCGCTACCACCGGGATCTTCTGCTCGGTCTCGGTGCGTACCGTCCACTTGTCCACGGCCGCCTGGGCCTGTGCCGAGAACTTGGCGGGGTCTGTCTTGTAGGTTTCAGTCGACAGGTTCTGCCGGCCATAGACGTGCCAGAACACCATCATGAAGAACATGACCATGCACCAGATGAAGGCAATGGCGATCCAGACGGCTTCCAGGCGGTCGAGTGGATGCTTCCACCACAGCCGCTCCGATGGGGGGAGTATTGCGCTCATGGTGTGTACCCTCTCATTTCGCCGTTGGCACCAGCAGGATGTCGATCACGCCCCATAGGTTGTAGACCACCATGGGGATCGCCACACCCAGGAACAGCAGTAGAAATGGGCTGTCCAGCAATTGCTGAATCAACGGAACCTTTTCGTTTTCATCGTCGTATTGGTTCATGGAGTTCTCCTTGGCCGACCCTTCAGCCTGATTCATTCTTGACTTTCCCAGTCGGGATACGGTGATCTAAATCAACGTTCGCACGGGATTGGTGAAGGTGCGGGCGATTTCCAAGTGAAAACCCTGAGGGCGCGCGGTACCGTCTGTGCGGCAGCAGGACATTCGGCAGGCAGCTGGGCGCGGGGCTGCCATGGTTCGTAGGGCCCTTCGTGCCCTGTCGATCCGTCGGCGTGGGACTGGCGGTGCGGCGTCCGCTCTGCTGTGCGGCGGAGGTTGCGCGGCGGCGTGCGCGCCTTGTTCGCAAGGCGGCGGCACGGGCTATGCGCCCGGCAGCATGCCACGAGGCGCGTTGCGCCCTTGGGCTATTGGGATAGCCTCGATACTGTTGTGGCGTTCGGTGCCACCCATGAAAAATAACCCCCACGCTCCACCGCTGCGCGGGTCGCTGCCCCCCCGAGGGGGCTGCTTTTCATCTTGGGGTGGCCCGGAGATGAAAAAACCCGGTGCATGCACCGGGTTGATTGCCTGTCCTGGGGATGGGAATCTCAGGGCTTGTTGCCCGTGGGAAAGGGCCAGGCGGCTTGAGGATTGAGCGTGGTCTTGGCTGCGGGCGGAGCTGCCTTGACGGCCTTCTTGGCGGGTGCTGCTGCCTTCTTTGCAGGGGCGGCCTTCTTCGCCACAGCCGTAGCCTTCTTGGCGGGCGCAGCAGCCTTCTTGGCGGGTGCGGCCTTCTTGGCGGGTGCGGCCTTCTTGGCGGGTGCTGCTGCCTTCTTTGCAGGGGCGGCCTTCTTCGCCGCGACCGCAGCCTTCTTGGCGGGTGCGGCCTTCTTGGCGGGTGCTGCTGCCTTCTTTGCAGGGGCGGCCTTCTTCGCCACAGCCGCAGCCTTCTTGGCGGGCGCGGCCTTCTTGGCGGGTGCTGCTGCCTTCTTTGCAGGGGCGGCCTTCTTCGCCACAGCTGCAGCCTTCTTGGCTGCTACGGCCTTCTTGGCGGGTGCTGCTGCCTTCTTTGCAGGGGCGGCCTTCTTCGCCGCGACCGCAGCCTTCTTGGCGGGTGCAGCGGCCTTTTTGGCTGCAGCGGGTTTCTTTTCGGGTGCGGCCTTTTTGGCAGCGGGTTTCTTCGCAGTTGCCATCATTTTCTCCTTGGGTCGATTTGCAAAGAGCACCCCTGGCCTGCTATGGGCCTGGAGTGATCCATGGCGGCGCATGCTTGCGCGCCGCCACGAATGCGGAAAACGCTCCCTGGCCGCAGGCCATGGCCGGCGCTGCTGTAGGGGCGTGGTTGAAAAGAGCGGCGCAGGGTGCGATGCATGCGCATGCACCCTTGATCCAGCCGTGCCTGCACGGTGGCCGTGCCGTGTGGACGCGCTGCCCGGCAGTCCTTGTTGTGACTGCCGCGCATGAAGGCTTGCAATGAGGGCTTGACTGCGTCGTCCCAGGTAAGCATAGGAGTTCCCTTTGCGGGATTATGGAAGCAGTGCTTCAAAAAGCAAAGCACAAAAGCATTGCCACGTGGTGATTTGTTGCTTCACTACCTACGCGGATGCACAAACCCCGCGTTCAGCGCAGCCGCTGGCGCGGCGCGAACATGATGCCCGAGCCCGCCAGCGGGGCGCACAGGCGCTGCCAGTCGAAGCCTGCACCGGGGTCGCTCTTGCGCCCCGGCGCGATGTGCTCGTGTCCGGCGATGAAGCGGATTGGGTGGCGCTGGCGCAGCGCGTGGCACAGCGCCAGCAGCGTGACGTACTGCGCGTCTTCAAAGGCCAGGCCTTCCAGGCCTTCGAGCTCGATGCCGACGGAGTCGTCGTTGCAGGCGTCGCGGCCCCGGTAGTGCGACACGCCGGCGTGCCAGGCGCGCATGCCGGTGTCGACGAACTGCCATGGCCGGCCGCCGCGGTCGATGAAGAAATGGCTCGACACCTGCAGGCCGCGAATCTGTGCGAAGTAAGGGTGCGCGTCCCAGTCCAGGCGGTTGGTGAACAGCTGCCGCACCTGGGGGCCACCGTAGATGCCGGGTGGCAGGCTGATCGAGTGCACGACGATCAGGTCGACCCGCGCGCCCGCAGGCCGCTGGTTGCAGTTGGGCGATGGCGTCTTCACGGCGGGCCGGTACCAGCCGCCCTGCCAGAGCCGGGTGGTGCGCGGCCTATTCGGCGTCGCCATGGCCTTCTTCGTCGGGTGATACGGCAATGTTCAGGCGGTCGATGCGGTAGCGGATCTGGCGCAGGCTGATGCCCAGGCGCGTCGCCGTGGCGGTGCGGTTGTAGTTGCATTCGCGCAGCGCGCGCACCAGGATCTCGCGCTCCTGCAGGTCGAGCCATGCCTGCAGGTCGCTGGGCAACGGCATGTCCGGCGCCAGCACCGAGCCCGTGGGCGCGGCGGCAGTTGCAGCGTTGGCCGCCGCCGTGGGCTCCGCCGGCGCCAGCGGCTGGCCGGGGGCCAGCGGCGGCGCGGGCGTGCCTGCCGCCGGGGCCAGCGCCTGCTGGCTGAGCCGGCCCCCCTCGCTCAGCGCCACGGCGCGGTGCAGCAGGTTTTCCAGCTCGCGCACGTTGCCGGCCAGCGGGTGCGTGGCCAGGCATTGCAGGGTGGCGTCGTCCAGCGGCGGCACGGCGATGCCCGACTCGTGCGCGATGCGTTCGAGCAGCGCCTGGCACAGTGCGGGCAGGTCTTCGCGGCGCTCGCGCAGCGGCGGGATCAGCAACTCGATGACGTTCAGGCGGTAGTACAAATCCTGGCGAAAGCGTCCGGCCTGCACGTCGGCGGCCAGGTCGCGGTGCGTGGCGCTGACGATGCGCACGTCCACCGTTTCTTCCTGCGTGGCGCCCAGCGGGCGCACGCTGCGTTCCTGGATGGCGCGCAGCAGCTTGGACTGCATGGCCAGTGGCAGGTCGCCGATTTCGTCGAGGAACAGCGTGCCGCCGCGCGCCGCCTGGAAGAACCCGTCGCGATCCTGCGTGGCGCCGGTGTACGAGCCCTTGCGCGCGCCGAAGAACTCGGCTTCGAGCAGGTTCTCGGGGATGGCGCTGCAGTTGACGGCGATCAGCGGGCCGGCCTCGCGCTGGCTGCTGGCGTGCAGCGCACGCGCCACCAGCTCCTTGCCCGTGCCCGATTCGCCGCGGATCAGCACCGGCGCCATGCTGCGCGCGACCTTGGCGATTTGCTGCTTGACGTTGCGCATGGCCTCGGACGTGCCCACCAGGCGCTCCAGCGGTGCGTTGGCCTGCGCGCCTGCGGCCTGGTGCTGCTGCGGGGTGCGCCCATGGCCCGGCAGGCCGCCCGCGCCCTGCACGGCCGAGGCCACGACGGCGCGGAACTGCTTGAGATCCACCGGCTTGGTCAGGTAATCGAAGGCGCCGGCGCGCAGCGCCTCGACCGCGTTTTCGGCCGAACCGTAGGCCGTCATGACGATGCAGCGCTCGCGCCGCTGCTGGTCGCGCAGCGCGTGCAGCACGTCCATGCCGAAACCGTCGGGCAGGCGCATGTCGGTAATCACCACGTCGAACTTCTGCGCCGCCAGCCGTGCTTGCGCGTCGCCCACGCTGGCGGCGGTCTCGACGCGGTAGCCTTCGCGCAGCAGCGTCAGTTCGTACAGCGTGCGCAGGTCAGGTTCGTCGTCGATGACAAGGATGTGGGCGGCAGTGGCGTTCATGGATGGCGAAGGGGGTCAGACCACGATTGTGTCAAACAGCGAGCCGGTATCGGCCGGGCGTATGGCTCCGCGGAAGGTGACGATAAAGGCGTTGCCCTCGATCTGGCCGCGCGCCAGCGTGCGCACGCTGCGCCGGTAGCCGATGGCGGCGCCGTGGCGCTGGCACAGCTCGCGGCAGATGTACAGGCCCAGGCCGCTGGAGCGGCTTTCGGACGAGAAGAACGGCTCGAACAGGTGACGCTCGACCGATTTGTCCAGCGGTGCGCCGTCGCTCCAGACCTGCAGTTCGGCGCGGCCGCTGCCGGTGATGCGCGTGGCCAGCAGCAGCGCGCCGGCCTCCTGGCTCATGTAGCGCAGCGCGTTGTCCAGCAGGTTGATGAGCACGCGGCGCAGGTGGTCCGCGTCGAACTCCACCTGCGTCGCATCGCCCGCCTCCAGCAGCAGCAGCCCTTGGCGCCGGGCCGGTTCGTGCGCCTGCCAGTCGGCCCAGACTTGCGCCACCGATGCATCCAGCGCCAGCGTGTTGCTCGGGGTGTGGCCTATCTGGTGCTGCACGCGGGCGATGTCGAGCACGTCCTCGGTGATGCGCACCAGCCGCTCGGCGTTCTGCCGCACCATCAGCGTCAGGCGCTTGTGGCCGGGGTTGTCCAGGTCTTCGTCGAGCAGTTCGTTGGCCTGCACGATGGCCGCCAGCGGGTTGCGGATCTCGTGCGCCACGGCGGCCGACATGCGGCCCATGGAAGCGAGTTTTTCGGTGCGCAGGCGCGCCTCCATCTCGCGCAGGTCGTGTAGAAACATCACGCACAGCGGCTCGGCCAGGGCGGTGTCGTGCTCTTGCGAATGCGTCACCCAGATGCGCACGTGCAGGCCCATGGGGGGCTGGCCCTCGTGCAGTATGTTCAGGCTGCCTTCCTCGGGCTGCTCGTGCAGAAAGGCCTTGTGCGCCAGCTCCATCAGCGGCGCCCAGGCGCTGCTGTGGCCCAGCATGAAGGGGACGGCGGCGTTGTCGTCATGGCCCAGCATGTGCATGGCCGCCGGGTTGGCCAGGCGCACCAGGCCTTGCTGGTCGAGCACCAGCACGCCGTCGGCCACGTGCTGCATGACGAGCGCGCTCACGGCCTTTTGCGTGCGCGCGTCCATCTGGCTGCGCTGCGCCACCTGCTGCTCGCTGGTCAGCCGCGTGGCCAGCTGCTGCGCCAGGTAGGCGACGATGAAGTAGCCGGTGCCGGTCAGCGCCGTCTGCAGGTAGCGGCTGGCGTCGTTCGTGCCGTCCTGCCACCAGGCCCAGGCCAGCAGCAGCAGCGTGACGCCGGCCGTGGTGCCCAGCGCCAGCAGCAGCGTGCCCAGCACGCTGGCCATCAGAATGGGCAGGCCGAACAGCGGCGTGAAGTTCATCGTGCCGATGTGCTGCAGCACCTGCAGCAGGCTGACCGCTAGCAGATCGACGCCGATCGACGGTAGCCACTGCAGCCCGGGGCCGCGCTGCGGCGGTGCGCCATCGCCCAGCAGGCGCAGCAGCGCGGTGGCCGCCAGGTAGCCCAGGCAGGTGGCCAGCAGCGCCGGCTCGCGCACCTGGTTGAGCACCATGCCCAGCAGCTGCAGCGCCAGCAGCGCCAGCGCTACCATCACGCGCGCCGTGAGAAAGCCTCGCCATAGCCGTTCGAAGGGGGTGTTGCCGGCGCTGGGCTGGTGTGCCATGGCGGCGTCCGGTTCAGTCCGCAAGGTCGCGGTGCGCCTGGCAGCAGTAGCTGCGCCCGCGCTGCACCAGCGCCTCGCTGCGCGGCAGGTGCACGCCGCAATGGGCGCAGGCCACCATGTCCTGCGGCGCCTTGGCTCCGGGACGCTGCGGCGGGTGCGCGGCGGCGCGCTGGCTGCGCCACAGCGCGTAGGCCACGGCCAGCACGGCCAGCACCACGAGGTACTTCATGCGCTGCGCCTCAGCACCACTTCCACCACGAAGCGCGAGCCCGCGTATGACAGCAGCAGCAGCGCCGCGCCCACGTAGAGCACGCGCACCGCGTGCCGCCCGCGCCAGCCCAGGTGCGCGCGGCCGAACAGCAGCACGGCGAAGGTGAGCCACGACAGCACCGAGAACACCGCCTTGTGATCCCAGATCCAGACGCGGCCGTAGAGCTGCTCGCTGAAAACCCAGCCCGCCAGCAGCGTGGCCGTGAGCAGCACGAAGCCGGCGGTGACGAAGCGGAACGTCAGGCGTTCGAGGGTGAGCAGCGGCATGCCGCTGTGCGGGTCGGCGGCCAGGCGGATCTGCCGCTCGGCGCGGCTCATCAGCCAGGCGTGTACCACGGCGGCGGCGAACAGGCCGTAGCAGGCGATGCCCAGCGTCAGGTGCGGCGCCAGCCAGGGCGAGGCCGTATCGTGCAGCGGCCGGCCCGGGAACAGCGCGCCCAGCAGTGCCGATGCGCCGCCCAGCGCGCACAGCGCCCAGCGCACGCGCATCTGGGGGAACAGCTGGTGCTCGATGGCGTAGGCGGTGAGCACCAGCCAGGCTGTCATCGACAGCGCGGGCGCGAAGCCGAAGTGCGGGGCGCCGGCCAGCAGGCCCCAGGCCAGCGCGGCGCCGTGCAGCAGCCAGGCGGGTGTGAGGGCGAGCAGGCCATGGCGGGCGCGGGCGTGCCGCGACAAAGTGGCGCCCAGGGCGTAGGCGGCTGCGGCGGCCAGCGCCAGCAGCCATCCGGGCAGGGATGCACTGGGTAAAATCATAGGCTTCGCAGTTTAGCCTTTCGCCCCAGCCGCCCAGCGGTGCGCGGCGGGCGGCCCGCCAGCAGCACGCAGGCAGCACCAGGAGCTTTTGGCCATGGCCTCCGCACTCACCGACAAACTTTCCCGTCTCGTCAAGGAGATGCGCGGCCAGGCCCGCATCACCGAATCCAACGTGCAGGACATGCTGCGCGAGGTGCGCATGGCGCTGCTCGAAGCCGACGTGGCGCTGCCCGTGGTGCGCGACTTCGTCGCCCGCGTCAAGGAAAAGGCGCTGGGCCAGGACGTGCTGGGCAGCCTCAAGCCCGGCCAGGCGCTGGTGGGCATCGTCAACCGCGAGCTGGCCGCCACCATGGGCGAGGGCGTGGCCGACATCAACCTCAACGCGCAGCCGCCCGCCGTGATCCTGATGGCCGGCCTGCAGGGCGCGGGCAAGACCACGACCACGGCCAAGCTGGCCAAGCACCTGATCGAGAAGCGCAAGAAGAAGGTGCTCACCGTCTCGGGCGACGTGTACCGCCCGGCGGCCATCGAGCAGCTCAAGACCGTGACCAGACAGGCCGGCGCCGAGTGGTTCCCCAGCACGCCCGACCAGAAGCCGCGCGACATCGCGCTGGCCGCGCTCGACTACGCCAGGAAGCACTACTTCGACGTGCTGCTGGTCGATACGGCCGGCCGCCTGGCCATCGACGAGCTGCTGATGCAGGAAATCAAGGATCTGCACGCGGTGCTGAGCCCGGTCGAGACGCTGTTCGTGGTCGACGCCATGCAGGGCCAGGACGCGGTCAACACCGCCCGCGCCTTCAAGGAGGCGCTGCCGCTGACCGGCATCGTGCTGACAAAATTAGACGGCGACTCGCGCGGCGGCGCGGCGCTGTCGGTGCGCGCCATCACCGGCGCGCCGATCAAGTTTGCCGGCGTGTCCGAGAAGATCGACGGCCTGGAGGTGTTCGACGCCGAGCGCCACGCGCAGCGTGTGCTGGGCATGGGCGACATCGTCGCGCTGGTCGAGCAGGTGACGGCCGGCGTCGATATGGAAGCGGCGCAAAAACTCGCCGCCAAGGTCAAGAGCGGCAGCGGCTTCGACCTGAACGACTTTCTGGCGCAGCTGCAGCAGATGAAGCAGATGGGCGGCCTGTCCAGCCTGATGGACAAGCTGCCCGCGCAGCTGACTGCCAAGGCCGGCCAGGTGGACATGGACAAGGCCGAGCGCGACATCCGCCGCAAGGAGGGCATCATCTGCAGCATGACGGCGCTGGAGCGCCGCAAGCCCGAGCTGATCAAGGCCACGCGCAAGAAGCGCATTGCCCTGGGGGCCGGTGTGCAGGTGCAGGAGGTCAACCGCCTGCTCAACGAGTTCGAGCAGATGCAGACCATGATGAAGAAGATGAAGGGCGGCGGCCTGATGAAGATGATGAAGAAAATGGGCGGCATGAAAGGCCTGGGCGGCGGCCTGCCCGGCCTGCCGCGCATGTAGGCGACGCCCGCCGATCCGCCCGACTCGCCTGCCCCCCGAAAGGCCCGCACCATGACCGAACTGCCCGAATTCATCCTGGACGCCGGCTGCAAGGGCTACCCCCCGGCCGCCCCCGCCTGCCGCGCCGGCCAGATCGCCGGCCATGGCTGGAACGTGCTGGCCGGCGACCTGCCGTACCCGCTGGCCGTGCTCAAGCGCTCGGCGCTGGCGCACAACCTGGCGTGGATGCAGGACTTTGCCCGCCGCAAGGGCGTGCTGCTGGCGCCGCACGGCAAGACCACCATGTCGCCCGAACTGTTCGCCCTGCAGCTGGCCGCCGGCGCCTGGGGGCTGACCTTTGCCACCGCCTTCCAGGCCGGCGTGGGCGTGGCCGCCGGGGCGCGGCGCATCATCATCGCCAACCAGGTGGTGTGCGACCCCGACCTGGATGCGCTGGACGCGCTGCTGGCGCGCCATGGCGACCTGCGCCTGTGCTTTCTGGTCGACTCGCCGGCGCAGCTGGCGCTGCTGCAGGACTGGCGCCAGCGCCGCGCCAGTGCGCGCGTGTTCGACGTGCTGCTGGAGATGGGCGTGCCCGGCCAGCGCACCGGCTGCCGCACGCTGGAGCAGGCGCTGGCGCTGGCCCGGGCGGTGGCCGCGTCCGGCGTGGCGCGGCTGGCGGGCATCGAATGCTACGAAGGCGTGGCCGCCAACTGCGACAGCGCGCACGACATAGAGGCCGTGACCGCGCTGGTGCGCCGCACGGCCGAGGCGGCGCGCCGCTGCGACGCCGAGCGGCTGTGGGGCGCGGCCGATGAGATCATCCTCAGCGCCGGGGGCTCGGCCGTGTTCGACCTGGTGCTGCCGCTGCTCTGCACCGCCGGCCTGTCGCGGCCGGTGGCGGGCGTGCTGCGCTCGGGCTGCTACGTCACGCACGACCACGGCAACTACCGCCGCTACCTGGCGCTGGTGGAGCAGCGCGAGGGGCTGGATGCGTCGCTGCGCCCGGCGCTCAGCGTGTGGGCCATGGTGCAGTCGGTGCCCGAGCCGGGCCTGGCGCTGCTGGGCTGCGGGCGGCGCGACATTTCGCACGACATCGACATGCCCATCCCGGTGGCGCTGGCGCGCCGGGGCAGCCGCAGCGTACAGCCGCTGGCGCAGCAGGGGGAGCAGGGCTGGCGCGTGACGGCGCTCAACGACCAGCACGCCTACCTGCGCTTCGCGCCCGAAGGCGGCGGCCCCGTGCCCGAAGTGGGCGACCGCGTGGAGCTGGGCCTGTCGCACCCCTGCACCACGTTCGACAAATGGCGCTGGATGCCGCTGGTGGAAGACGACGGTGCGGTGACGGGCGCCATCCGCACCTTTTTCTAGTCGGATTGAATATCAATAAAGATAGCTGTTCGCGCTTATCAAAAGCCGAATTCAGATATTTTCATTGCTGAATTTGGCTTTTAGAAAGCGCAACCAGCTATTGTTTCAGGACTCCTGCGTCACCACCTCGCCGCGCAGCGTATAGGTTTTGGCTTCGGTGATCGTCACGTCGATCATCTGGCCGATGAGCCGCTCGGGGCCGGGGAAGTTGACCACGCGGTTGCACTCGGTGCGGCCCATCAGCTCGCCGTCGTCGCGCTTGGAGCGGCCTTCCACCAGCAGCCGCTGCACCGTGCCGACGCGCTCCTGGCTGATCTCCAGGATGTTGCGGTTGATGACGGCCTGCAGCTCCTGCAGGCGGCGCAGCTTCACGTCCTGCGGCGTCTCGTCGTGCAGGTTGGCGGCGGGCGTGCCGGGGCGCGGGCTGAAGATGAAGCTGAAGGAGTTGTCGAAGCGCACGTCGTCGATGAGCTTCATCATCCTGGCAAAGTCGTCTTCCGTCTCGCCGGGAAAGCCGACGATGAAGTCGCTGCTCATCGCCATGCCGGGGCGGATGGTGCGCAGCTTGCGCACCGTGCTCTTGTATTCCATGGCCGTGTAGCCGCGCTTCATCGCCATCAGGATGCGATCCGAGCCGTGCTGCACCGGCAGGTGCAGGTGGTTGACCAGCTTGGGAATCTTGCCGTACGCCTCGATCAGGCGGGGCGTGAACTCGTTGGGGTGGCTGGTGGTGTAGCGGATGCGCTCTATGCCCGGAATCTCGGCCACGTATTCGAGCAGCAGGGCAAAGTCGGCAATCTCGGCGCTCTCGCCCATCCTGCCCCGGTAGGCGTTCACGTTCTGGCCCAGCAGCGTCACCTCTTTCACGCCCTGGTCGGCCAGGCCGGCGACCTCGACCAGCACGTCCTCGAACGGGCGGCTGACCTCCTCGCCGCGCGTGTAGGGCACGACGCAGTAGCTGCAGTACTTGCTGCAGCCTTCCATGATCGAGACGAAAGCGCTGGCGCCCTCCACGCGCGCGGGCGGCAGGTGGTCGAACTTCTCGATCTCGGGAAAGCTGATGTCCACCTGGGGCTTGCGCTGCTGCGCGCGGGCGTTGAGCAGATCGGGCAGGCGGTGCAGCGTCTGCGGGCCGAAGACCACGTCCACGAAGGGCGCGCGCTTGATGATCTCCTCGCCCTCCTGGCTGGCCACGCAGCCGCCCACGCCGATGAGCACGCCTTTGTCCTTGAGGTGCTTGACGCGGCCCAGGTCGGAGAACACCTTCTCCTGCGCCTTCTCGCGCACCGAGCAGGTGTTGAACAGGATCAGGTCGGCCTCGTCGGGGTTGTCGGTGGGGGTGTAGTCCTGCGCGGCGCCCAGCACGTCGGCCATCTTGGCCGAGTCGTACTCGTTCATCTGGCAGCCGAAGGTTTTGATGAAGACTTTCTTGGACATGGTGCGGCAATGGGAGAAACGGCCCCGGCGGGCCCGCGCCCGCCGAGGTCTGGATGGATGGAAAGGCGGACGGACGCGCCGGCGCGTCAGCGCCCGGCCTGCTCCGAGGCGAATTCGAAGTTGCGCTCCTGCGCGCCCTTGCGCTGCAGGCTGGCCTCGGCGTCGGTCAGCAGCCAGACGGTGTGCAGCAGGCCGGTGCTGGGTTCGATCACGTAGTTGACCGTGCGCGTCTGCTCCTTGAGCGTGGTCAGCATCACCAGCTGGCTTGCGGCGTTGAAGATGCGCAGGCCTGGCGCCGTACGGATCGGCTTGCCGTTGAGCTGCACCACGCCCTTGCCGGGCGTGAAGGCGATCTTGCCGCGCATGGCGGCCTCGGGAAAGGTGCGCACGGCCTGGCGGCTGGCGCTCTGCTGCATTTGCGCGCCGGCCAGGGCGGGCGCCAGCAGCAGGCCGGCCAGCACGGCCAGCGCGGACAGGGCGGGAATATGGGGCGGGCAGCGGTGCATGGTGTTTATCCAGGGGCTGTGGGCGACCCCCGATTGTGCCCAATCCGGCGCGGCACTGGGATGGACGACGTTCCGGCGAGGGCAATGCTGCCCATGTGACACAGATAAAAACCCCCAGAGTTTAAAATGAAACAAATTGATTCTTTTGTACTTTGATTGTGTTTTCCAGGCGACACAGCGAAGGAGCCAACGAATGGGCGGCGCCCGGCAAGCAAGGAAAGCAGGATGAATTTCTCGAACTTCAAGATCGGTTCCCGCCTCGCGGCGGGGTTTGGCGGCGTGCTGCTGGCCGGGCTGGCGGTGGTTGCCGTGGGCAGCCTGCGGCTGAACGCGATCGAGCACGAAACCACGCTGCTGGTGCAGGATCGCATGGTCAAGGTGGCGCAAGCCAATGACATCCTGGGTTTGCTCAACCAGGTGGCGCGGCGCGCGCGCAACATCGCGCTGGGCACCGATTCGGAGCAAATGCGGGCGGAGCAGCGCCTGATCGAGGAAGCCGGCAAACGGGCCGCCACGCTGTTCAAGCAGCTTGACGAGGGCGTGCGCGACCCGCAGTCGCGCCAACTGCTGGAGCAGGCCGGCAAGGTGCGCGGCCCCTACGCCGCGGCCATGGGCAAGGCCATCGGCCTGGCGCAGGATTTCAAAACCGCCGAGGCGACGCAGGCGCTGACCGAGGAGGGCGCGCCGCTGCTCGAAGCCTATCTGCAGGCGCTGCAGGGCCTGGTCGAGCGCCAGCAGGCGCTGATGCAGGAGTCGGCCGAGCAGGTGCGGGCCGTAGCGCGCGGCACCACAGGGCTGATGCTGGCCATCGCCGCCATCGCCACCACGCTGGGGGCCCTGGTGGCCTGGAGCCTGACGCGCTCCATCACCCATCCCATCGCCCACGCGGTGAGCCTGGCCAACGCCGCTGCCGCCGGCGACCTGACGCACCCCATCACAACCCGCGGACGCGACGAAGTGGCGCAACTGCTGCACGCGCTGGCGCGCATGCAGCAGGCGCTGGCGGACGTGGTGGGGCAGGTGCGCCAGGGCGCGCATGCGGTGGCGTCGGCCAGCACGCAGATTGCCCAGGGCAACCAGGATCTGTCGGGCCGCACCGAAAGCCAGGCCAGCGCGCTGGAGGAAACCGCCGCGTCTATGGAGGAACTGGGTTCCACCGTGCGGCAGAACGCCGACAGCGCGCGCCAGGCCAACCAGCTGGCGCAAAGCGCCAGCAGCGTGGCCGAGCAGGGCGGCCAGGTGGTGGCGCAGGTGGTGCAGACCATGCGCCAGATCGACACCGACAGCCATCGCATCGCCGACATCATCGGTGTGATCGACTCCATCGCCTTCCAGACCAACATCCTGGCGCTCAACGCAGCGGTGGAGGCCGCCCGCGCCGGCGAACAGGGCCGGGGCTTTGCCGTGGTGGCCGGCGAGGTGCGAAGCCTGGCGCAGCGCTCTGCCTCCGCGGCCAAGGAGATCAAGGGCCTGATCGGCACCAGCGTCGAGCGCGTGGAGCACGGCACGCAGCTGGTGGACAAGGCCGGCGCAACCATGGCCGAGGTGGTGGGCGCCATCCGCCGCGTGACCGACATCATGGGCGAGATCAGCGCCGCCAGCGGCGAGCAGAGCGCGGGCGTCTCGCAGGTGAGCGAAGCCGTCACGCAGATGGACCAGGCCACGCAGCAGAACGCCGCGCTGGTCGAGCAAATGGCGGCCGCCGCCGCCAGCCTGAACCACCAGGCGCACGATCTGGTGCAGGCCGTGGGCGTGTTCAAGCTGGCCGACGGCGACGCGCCCGTGGACGCGGCGCCCGCGCCACGCGTCGAGGCGGATGCGCTGGAGCGCCAGGCCGTGCCGGCGCTGGCTGCGCAGGGCGCCGCCTGGGAGCGTTTTTAGCGCGTGCCTGGCGCGCGCCGAACGGCCGCTCGCGGGTGTGTCACGGGTGTGTCGAGGGTGTGTGCTTGATCCTGAGCAAAATACAGAAAAAAGGGTTATTCCGTACTTCGGCATTCCTCCGCATGCCCGCAGAATGGCCTGCAGCGGCAGCGGCAATCGCGGGCCGGGCGGTGTACCCGCCAGAGTATTTCCAGTCATCAATATCGAGAAAGGTGCGCAATGGGTTTTTCCAATCTCAAGATCGGCTCGCGTCTGGCGCTGGGCTTTGCCTTGGTCATTCTGGCCGGGCTGATGGTGGCGCTGTTTGGCAGCTGGAAGCTGGTGCAGATCCGCGAGCAAACCACACTGCTGGTCGATGACCGCATGGTCAAGGTGGCGCAGCTCAACGATGTGCTGGACAACCTGAACCAGGTCGCGCGCGACGTGCGCAACCTGGCGCTGAGCGCGGACGGACGGGAGATGGCCGCGATCAAGAAGGACATTGGCGCGACCGAGGTCGAGATCGCGGACGGGCTCAAGAAGCTCGATCTGATGATCAAGGATCCGCAGGCGCGCCAGTTCGTGGACAAGGCGAATGCGTCCCACGGCCCGTACATGGCGGCCGTGCAGAAGGCGGTGGCGCTGGGCATAGACTTCCAGTCGGCCGACGCAGCCACGGTCATCACCCAGGAGGCGGCTCCTCTGCACAAGGCCTACTTCGACGCGCTCAAGAGCCTGATCGAGCAGCAGGAAGGGCTGATGCACCAGTCGGCCGCCCTGGTGCAGGACACGGTGCGCCGCACCGCCTGGCTGATGCTGGCCATTGCCGGCCTGGCTGCCGTGGTGGGCGCGGCCATCGCGTGGGGGCTGATGCGCTCCATCACCCAGCCCATCGCCCGCGCCGTGGAGGTGGCCAGCGCCGTCGCCGCCGGCGACCTGACGCTGCACATCGAGCCGCGCGGCGGCGACGAGGCCGCACAGCTGCTGCACGCACTCAAGCGCATGCAGCAGGAGCTGGTGCAGGTGGTCTCCCGGGTGCGCCAGGGTTCGGAAGGCGTGGCGTCGGCCAGCACGCAGATTGCCCAGGGCAACCAGGATTTGTCGGGGCGCACCGAGACGCAAGCCAGCTCGCTGGAGGAAACGGCGGCCTCGATGGAGGAGCTCAGCTCCACCGTCAAGCAGAACGCCGACAACGCGCGCCAGGCCAACCAGCTGGCGCAAAGCGCCAGCAGCGTGGCCGAGCAGGGCGGCCAGGTGGTGGCGCAAGTGGTGCAGACCATGCGCGGCATCAACGAATCGAGCCGCAAGATCGCCGACATCATCGGCGTCATCGACGGCATCGCCTTCCAGACCAACATCCTGGCGCTCAACGCTGCGGTGGAAGCCGCGCGCGCCGGCGAGCAAGGGCGCGGCTTTGCCGTGGTGGCCGGCGAGGTGCGAAGCCTGGCGCAGCGCAGCGCCGAGGCGGCCAAGGAGATCAAGGGCCTGATCGGCACCAGCGTCGAGCGCGTGGAGCAGGGCTCCAGCCTGGTCGATCAGGCCGGCTCGACCATGGAGGAAGTGGTGGGCGCCATTCGCCGCGTGACCGACATCATGGGCGAGATCAGCGCCGCCAGCAGCGAGCAAAGCCAGGGCGTGGGCCAGGTGGGCGAGGCGGTGCAGCAGATGGATCAGGTCACGCAGCAGAACGCCGCGCTGGTCGAGCAGATGGCGGCCGCCGCCGCCAGCCTGAACCACCAGGCGCAGGATCTGGTGCAGGCCGTGGGCGTGTTCAAGCTGGCGGCAGGCGCCGTGGCTGCCGCGCCGACACCGGCCCCCAACCCGCCACCCGCGCCCACGGCGGCGCGCGTGGCCGCGCCGCAGCCGCAGCGCGCGCCGCTGGCTGCACCCGGCAAGGCCGCCAGCGCTGCCCCGGCGCCCCGCATTGCGCCGCCGCCGCCGGCCGGCCGTGCGCAGTCGGCCGTGGCGGCGGAAGGCGACGATTGGGAGAGCTTTTGACGTAGGGGCGCTGCCTGCCAGGCCTGACGGGCAGGCCTGGGCAGCGCCAAAGAAAAAGGCCTGCAGCGCACGCTGCAGGCCTTTTGTTTGGTGGTGGTACCGGGACTTGAACCTGGGACATCAGCATTATGAATGCTGCGCTCTAACCAACTGAGCTATACCACCGAAGCCGCATATTATAGAACAGAAAAATCGCGGCCTGCAATCACTGGTGCGTGAAATTGGCGGCGCGCTTGTTCACGAAGGCGTCCATGCCTTCCTTCTGATCCTGCGTGGCGAACAGCGCGTGGAACAGGCGGCGTTCGAACATCACGCCGTCGGAGAGCGTGCCCTCGAAGGCGCGGTTGACCGATTCCTTGGCGGCCATTACGGCGATCTGCGAGAAGCCGCTGATGACGAGGGCCGCGCCCAGGGCTTCCTCCATCAGCTTGTCCAGCGGCACGACGCGGCTGGCCAGGCCCGCGCGCTCGGCCTCGGCGGCGTCCATCATGCGGGCGGTCAGAGCCATGTCCATGGCCTTGGACTTGCCCACGGCGCGCGGCAGGCGCTGCGTGCCGCCGGCGCCGGGGATCACGCCGAGCTTGATCTCGGGCTGGCCGAATTTGGCGTTGTCGGCGGCGATGATGAAGTCGCACATCATCGCCAGTTCGCAGCCGCCGCCCAGCGCGTAGCCTGCCACCGCGGCGATGACGGGCTTGCGGATGGAGCGGATGGTCTCCCAGTTGCGCGTGATGTAGTCGCCCTTGTACGCGTCGGCAAAGCTGTACTGGGCCATGGCGCCGATGTCGGCGCCAGCGGCAAAGGCTTTTTCGCTGCCGGTCAGCACGATGCAGCCAATGGCTTCGTCGGCGTCGAAGGCCTTGAGCGCCTGGCCCAGTTCGTTCATGAGCTGGTCGTTCAGGGCATTGAGCTGTTTGGGGCGGTTCAGCGCGATGACGCCGACCTTCTCGCCTTCGGTGCGCACGGTGATGCATTCGTAGGCCATGGGGTTCTCCTGTGTGGTGGTCAAACCGGCTGACTATACCGGGGTGGTGGGGGTGGGCGGCGCGCGGCGGTCATTGGCCGCCGAGCCAGCGTTGGGCCAGGGCGGCGTCGCGCACCTGCAGGCGCACGGTGTCGCCGCTGGCGGCGGCGGGCAAGGCCAGCGGCAGGCGCAACAGGCGGCGGTCGCGCGCCACCAGGGCCGTTGCCTGGGTGGCGGCGCCGGCGTAGAGCGGCACGTCGTCGATCTGCTGCAGGCGCCAGGCGGCGCCGTCCACCTCCAGCGCCAGCCATTCGTCGCCGGCCATCATGCCGGCCTGCTCGGCCGCGCCGGCGCGCAGCACCAGCTTGACGCGCATACCCGCGTCCATGCGCAGGCCCAGGCGCTGCGCTGGCTGCGCGGGTTCGACGCGCAGCTGCACGCCGTGCGCGGCCAGCAGTTCGGCCAGCGGCAGGTCGTCCGTGCCGTGCACCCACTGGGCCAGCTCGGGCGCCCAGTCGCGTCCCGAGGCGCTTTTCAGGCAGGCGCGCACGTCGGCCTCGGTGATGGGGCCGCCGCCGCTTGCCTGCCACAGCGCGCGCAGCACGTCGTCCAGCGTGGCGCGGCCCGCGCGGCGCAGCGCCAGGTCCAGGCACAGGGCCACCAGCGCGCCCTTGGTGTAGTAGCTGACGGTGGCGTTGGGCGTGTTTTCGTCCTGGCGGTAGTACTTGACCCAGGCGTCGAAGCTGGCTTGCGCCACGCTTTGTACCTGGCGTCCGGGGGTCTGCAGCACCTGGTTGGCGGTCTTGGCCAGCAGCTTGAGGTAGGAGCCGTCGTCGATCAGGCCGGCGCGGCGCAGCAGCAGGTCGTCGTAGTAGCTGGTGAAGCCTTCGAAGAACCACAGCAGCTCGGTGTAGTTTTCGCGGTCGTAGTCGTAGCGCGCCAGCTCGGCCGGGCGCAGGCGTTTGACGTTCCAGGCGTGGAAGTACTCGTGGCTGATCAGGCCCAGCAGCGTGGTGTAGCCGTCGCTCGCCTGAATCTCCTGGTCGCTCTGGCCCAGGCGCGGCAGGTCGCGCCGCGCGCAGATGAGGGCGGTGCTGCCGGCGTGCTCCAGCCCGCCGTAGCCGTCGTCGACCACGTTGAGCAGGAACAGGTAGCGCTCGAACGGCGGGCGGCCCCCCGGGCCGTGCCAGAAGGCGATGGCGGCGCTGCAGATGCGCTGCATGTCGGCCAGCAGGCGCGCGCTGTCGAACGAGGGCGCGGCGCCGGCGACGACCAGGCGGTGCTCCACGCCGGCGGCCTTGAAGCGGTAGCTCTGGAACGCGCCCAGCTCCACCGGGCAGTCGGCCAGCGTGTCGTAGCCGGGCGCGCGGTAGCTGCCGAAGCCGTTCTTGCCCGCCTTGAGCGGGGGCAGCGCGGTGGCCAGCGACCAGCCGGCCTGCGCCTTGGAGCGCGTCACCTGCAGGTCGTGCGGCGCGTCTTCCTGGCCCAGCACGCGCAGGCACAGGCTGGTGGCGTTGAAGAAGCCGCGCTGCGCGTCCAGCCAGGCGGTGCGCACGGAGCGGTCGTATGCCGCCACCTCGTAGTGCAGCACCAGCGGCTGGCCGCGGCGGCAGCGCACGCGCCAGCGGTGCTTGTCGAGCTGGGCCACGGGCAGTTCGGCGCCGTCCTGGCTGGCGCGCAGGCACTGCAGGTTCTTGGCGAACTCGCGCACCAGGTAGCTGCCGGGTATCCACACCGGCAGCGCCAGCTCCTGCTGCGCCGCCGGGCGCGTCACGGTGAGCGTGACGCGGTACAGGTGGGCGTGGGTGTCGCTGGCGTCGATCAGGTAGTGGATGGCGGCGGCGCCGGAGGCTGCGGGCATGGGCGGGTATGGATGGGTAGTATGAAAAAAAGAGCTGTTCACGCTGATGAATAAATGATTTCAAATAGTTTTATATCTGAATTCAAATATTGATAAGCGCAGACAGCTCCTGTATTTGATGGCCTTGGTCGGTGCTATTTGGCGCTGGCCAGCCGGTCGAGATGTTTCTGTACCTCTTTGGCGGGCAGCGCGCCGGGGGCGCGCGAGCCGTCGGTGAAGATCAGGGTCGGCGTGCCGGTGATCTTGTACTTGCGCCCCAGCGCCAGGTTGCGCTGCAGCGCGCCGGTGTCGCAGCTGGCGGCGGCGGGCGTCTTGTCGCGCAGCATGTGGTCGTGCCAGGCGTCCTCGGGGCTCTTGGCGCACCAGATGTTGCGCGACTTCTCGGCCGAGTCCGGGCTCAGGATGGGGTACAGGAACAGGTAGACGGTGATGTTGTCCAGGCTCTGTATGTCTTTTTCGAAGCGCTTGCAGTAGCCGCAGTTGGGGTCTTCGAAGACGGCCAGCTTGTGCTCGCCCTTGCCGCGCACGATGGTGATGGCGTCCTTGAGCGGCAGCGCCGAAAAATCCACCGCCGTGAGCTTGTTGATGCGGTCCTCGGTCAGGTTGCGCCGTGCCTGGGTGTCGATCAGCTCGCCCTGGATCAGGAAGTTGCCTTGCGCATCGGTGTAGAACAGGTCGGTGCCCATGCGCACCTCGTACAGCCCCTTCATCGGCGTGGCGCTGACTTCGTCGATCTGCGAGAGCTGCGGAATGCGCTCGGCCAGCGCCTTGCGGATGGCGGCCTCCTGGGCGCTGGCGCCCAGGCTGCACAGCAGGGCGGCAGCGGCCAGCAGGGAAGGCAGGAGTTTGGTGGTCTTCATAAACACAGGGGAAAAGGAATGAATAGGGGCTTGGGTTCGAAAAGCGGCAAATAAATCCCGGCGCGCGTGCGCGCTGGTGCGGCGCCTGGATCAGCCCATGGCCTGGCGTGCCACCCAGGCCTTGAGCAGGCTGCTGCGCTCAAAGCCGCGCATGCCCCAGTTGCGCAGCCCCGCCAGTGTGCTGCCGGGGTGGGCAAACAGCTGCTGCAGCCCGTCCATGGCCAGGCCCATGGGCAGCAGCGCCGCCTTGCGTTCGCGCTCGTAGCGGCGCAGCAGCCGCAGGTCGCCCAGGCCGCGCCAGTCCTCGCGCTCTTGCAGCACGCGCGCCAGCGCGCCGGCGTCGCCCAGGCCCAGGTTCAGTCCCTGGCCGGCCAGCGGATGCACGGCGTGCGCGGCGTCGCCCGCCAGCACCCAGGCCTGGCCGCCCGCCTGGCCGCACCAGCGGCGCGCGCTGGCCTGCTGCAGCGGCCAGCGCGCGCGCGGGCCGGCCAGGCGCAGCGCGCCCAGGGCGTGGCCGCTGGCCTGTTCCAGCTGCTGGGTGAATGCGTCCTCGCCGGCGTCCAGCCAGTGCTGGGACTGGCCGTCGGGCACCGACCAGACCACGGCCACGGTGCTGCCCTGCGGGCCGCCCAGCGGCAAGAAGGCGAGGATGGAGCCGTCCGGCGCGAACCACTGGCGCGCCACCTGGCCGTGCGGCTGCGCGCAATCGAGGCGCGTGGCAATGGCGTGCTGGGCGTAGGGCGTGACGTCGAACTGCGCGCCCAGCGCGGCGCGCGTGCTGCTGGCGCGGCCCTCGCACACCACGGCAAGCGGCGCCTGCACCGGCGCGGCGACCTGCTCGACCAGCGGCTGAAAGCGCACGGCGTCGTGCAGGCGCTCCTCCAGCGCGGGCACGTCCACGATCCAGGCCAGCGCCTCGCTGCCCTGCTGGCGGGCGTCGAACTGCACCAGCGCGCCCCGGTCGGCCTGCACCTGCATCTGCAGCACGGCCGTGGCGTGCGCGGCGTCGGGCCAGCCGCGTACCGATTCGAGCAGCGCGCGCGAGGCGCCGTTGAGCGCGTAGGCGCGCACATCGGCCCGCGCGGGCGCAGGCGCGGGCGGCGCTACCAGCGCCACGCGCAGGCGCTCGCGCGCCAGCAGCAGCGCCAGGGTGCGGCCCACCACGCCCGCGCCGTGTATACATATGTCGAAAGTGTGCGCCATGTACCTGATTGTAGGAGGCGGGCACCATCAGGAGATGGCAAGCACGCTCGAAGCCCCTTGGCTGCGCCCGACCGCGCCGGGCGGCAGAATCGGGGGCGCTGTCCTTCTCTTTGTGCGACCCGGAGCCATTGCGTGAACCCATCCTGCGACTACGACCTGAGCGGTACGATTTCCCAGCTCTTCATCCACCCGATCAAGTCCTGCGCCGGCGTGCCGGTGGAGCAGGCGCTGATCACGCCCACCGGCCTGCAGTGGGACCGCGCCTGGATGGTGGTGGACGCACAGGGCGTCTTCATGACCCAGCGCGAGCACGCGCGCATGGCGCTGATCGCCCCGCAGCTGGACGCCGATGCGCTGCTGCTGCGCGCCCCCGGCATGCCCGAGCTGCGCCTGCCCCTGGCCGTGCCCGCCGGCCCCGCGCGCAGCGTGCGCGTGTGGCGCGACCAGGTGGCCGCGCGCGGCATGGGTGCGCAGGCTGCGCAGTGGTTCACGCAGTTTCTGGGCCAGCCCTGCGAGCTGGTGCGGTTTGATGGCGGCTGCACGCGCCTGGCCAGCACGGACTGGACGGACGGCGTGGCCGCGCCGGTCGAGTTTGCCGACGGCTTTCCGCTGCTCGTCGTCAGCCGGGCCGCGCTCGACGACCTGAACGCGCGGCTGGCCGCGCAGGGCCACGCGGGCGTGAGCATGGAGCGCTTTCGCCCCAACCTGGTGATCGACGGCTTCGAGGCGCACGACGAGGATCGGGTGGACGCGCTGCACGTCGATGCCGGCGCCGAGCCGCTGCACCTGCGCCCGGTCAAGCCCTGCGCGCGCTGCCCCATCCCCGACGTGGACCCGGCCACCGCCGAGCGCGGCCACGCCGTGGGCGACACGCTGCGCGCCTACCGCAGCGACCCGCGCGTGGACGGCGGCATCACCTTCGGCATGAACGCCATCGTGCTGCACGGCGTGGGCCAGCGGCTGCGCGTGGGCCAGCGCGTGGCGGCCAACCTGAGCTTTGCCTGAGCGCTGATCGGGCCCCCTCATACAATCGCGGGTTTCCCCCAGCATATTTGAAAGCCTGCCATGAGCCTCAAATGCGGCATCGTGGGCCTGCCCAACGTCGGCAAGTCCACCCTGTTCAACGCCCTCACCAAGGCCGGCATCGCCGCCGAGAACTATCCCTTCTGCACCATCGAGCCCAACACCGGCGTGGTGGAAGTGCCCGACCCGCGCCTGGATCGCCTGGCCGAGATCGTCAAGCCCGAGCGCACCGTGCCGGCCATCGTCGAGTTCGTGGACATTGCCGGACTGGTGGCGGGAGCGAGCAAGGGCGAGGGCCTGGGCAACCAGTTCCTGGCGCACATCCGCGAGACCGACGCCATCGTCAACGTGGTGCGCTGCTTTGAAGACCCGAACGTGATCCACGTGGCCGGCCGCGTCGATCCGATCGCCGACATCGAGGTCATCCAGACCGAGCTGTGCCTGGCCGACCTGGCCACCGTCGAGAAGGCGCTCAACCGCTACAGCAAGGCCGCCAAGAGCGGCAACGACAAGGAGGCGGCCAAGCTGGTGCAGCTGCTCACGCCCATCCAGGCCGCGCTCAACGAGGGCAAGCCCGCGCGCACGATTGAAGTGAGCAAGGAAGACGCGCCGCTGCTCAAGCAGTTCTGCCTGATCACCGCCAAGCCGGCGATGTTCGTCGGCAACGTGGCCGAGGACGGCTTCGAGAACAACCCGCTGCTGGACAAGCTCAAGGACTATGCCGCCGCGCAGAACGCCCCGGTGGTGGCCATCTGCGCCAAGATCGAGGCCGAACTGGCTGAGATGGACGACGCCGATCGCCTGGAATTTTTACAGGAACTGGGCCAGGACGAGCCGGGCCTGAACCGCCTGATCCGCGCCGGCTTCGGCCTGCTGGGCCTGCAGACCTACTTCACCGCCGGCGTGAAGGAAGTGCGCGCCTGGACCATCCACCAGGGCGACACCGCGCCGCAGGCGGCGGGCGTGATCCACGGCGACTTCGAACGCGGCTTCATCCGCGCGCAGACCATCGCGTTCGACGATTTCATCCAGTACAAGGGCGAAGCCGGCGCCAAGGAAGCGGGCAAGATGCGCGCCGAAGGCAAGGAGTACATCGTCAGGGATGGCGATGTGATGAATTTCTTGTTCAACGTCTAAGGCGGTGGCGAGGTCGGCAGCGGTGTGATGCAAGGCTAGTGCCGCCTTTGTGTAACACGAATTTCGTGTAGCACGAAATTTGTGTACCATCCTTAACATGAAAAACCTCACCATCACCGTCGAAGATGGCGTGCTCGAATGGGCGCGCATCGAGGCGGCGCGGCGGGGCACCAGCGTCTCGCGCATGGTGGGCGACTTCATGGCCGAGATGCGCCAGCGCGAGGATGCGTACGAGCGCGCCTACCTGGCCTGGCGCACCGACGAGCGCAGCTGGCGCGTGGCGCCAGCTGCGTACGGCCCCGAGGCCGGGCCGCGCAGGCTTGCCGCGGCCAGGGCCGGCGCGGCCAAGGGCGCGGCATGAACCCGGTGTTTGTCGATACCTCGGTGCTGGTCGCGGCCGAGAACACCGCCGCCGGCGCGGCGCACGCCGCCAGCCTGGCCTGGCTCGACGGCCTGTGGCGCGCGCGCAGCGGGCGCACCGGGATGCAGGCGCTGGCCGAGTTCTACGACCAGGTGACGGGCGCCAATCCTCCCATGCCGCAGGGCGACGCGCGCGCCGCGATCCGCCGCTACCAAAGCTGGACGCCCTGGAAGACCGACGCCGCCACGCTGGAGACGGCTTGGGCCGTGGAGGCACGCCACCGGCTGGCCTTTGGCGACTGCCTGGCCGTGGCCTGCGCGCAGCACAGCGGCTGCGCGCTGCTGCTGTCCACCACGCTGCCCCACGGCGCGCAGCTGGGCGGCGTGCTCATCGTCAACCCCGCATTGCAGGCACCGCCTGCCGATTCCACATGACTACTGGCTTGACCGATACGGCGCTGGGGCGCGTGCGCGCCGACGTGCGCGCCATGCACGCCTACGTGGTGCAGGACGCCACGGGCTTCCTGAAGCTGGATGCCATGGAAAACCCGTTTTCCATGCCCGAGGAACTGCAGGCGCAGCTGGGCCGGCGCCTGGCGGCCGTTGCGCTCAACCGCTACCCCGGCGCGCGCTACGCCGAGCTGCAGGCGGCGCTGGCGCAGCATGCGCACATGCCGGACGGCTGCGCCCTGGTGCTGGGCAACGGCTCGGACGAGCTGATCAGCCTGGCGGCCCTGGCGTGCGCGCAGCCGGGCGCCGTGGTGCTGGCGCCCGAGCCCGGCTTCGTGATGTACGCGATGAGCGCGCGCCTGCAGGGCCTGGGCTATGTGGGCGTGCCGCTCACGCCCGACTTCGCGCTGGACGAGGCCGCCATGCTGGCGGCGATTGCGCGGCACCGCCCGGCCATCACCTTTCTGGCCTACCCCAACAACCCCACGGCCACGCTGTGGGACGAGGGCGCGATGCAGCGCATCGTCGACGCCGCAGGCGCCGCGGGCGGCATCGTCGTCATCGACGAGGCCTACCAGCCCTTTGCCAGCCGCACCTGGCTCGACCGCATGCGGCAGGAGCCCGCGCGCAACGGCCATGTGCTGCTGATGCGCACGCTCTCCAAGTTCGGCCTGGCGGGCGCGCGCCTGGGCTATGCGATCGGCCCGGCGGCGCTGGTGGCCGAGCTGGACAAGGTGCGCCCGCCCTACAACGTCAGCAGCCTGAACTGCGAGGCCGCGCTGTTCGCCCTGGAGCACGCCGCCGTGTTCGCCGCGCAGGCGGCCGAGCTGCGCGCCGCGCGCACCGCGCTGATCGCCGCGCTGCGCGCCATGCCTGGCGTGCAGCGGGTGTGGGACAGCGAGGCCAACATGGTGCTGATCCGCGTGCCGGACGCCGCGCGCGCCTTTGCCGGCATGCGCGAACGCAAGGTGTTGGTAAAAAACGTTTCTACAATGCACCCACTGCTGGCCCAATGCCTGCGCCTGACGGTGGGCAGCAGCGCCGACAACGCACAGATGCTGGCGGCGCTTGAGGCATCCCTATGACTTCATCCGCACTCATTCCTTCCACCTCCACGGCCCGCGTGGCCGAGGTCAGCCGCAACACCGCCGAGACGCGCATCCACGTGCGCGTCAACCTCGACGGCACGGGCGAAGCGCGCCTGAACACCGGTATCGGCTTCTTCGACCACATGCTCGACCAGATCGCGCGCCACGGCCTGATCGACCTGGAGGTGCGCTGCGACGGCGACCTGCACATCGACGGCCACCACACAGTGGAGGACGTGGGCATCACCCTGGGCCAGGCTTTTGCCCGCGCCGTGGGCGACAAGAAAGGCATCACCCGCTATGGCCACGCCTACGTGCCGCTGGACGAGGCGCTGAGCCGCGTGGTGGTCGATTTCTCGGGCCGCCCGGGGCTGCACCTGCACATTCCGTTCACGGCGGCCAGCATCGGCGGCTTCGACACGCAGCTGACGTATGAATTCTTCCAGGGCTTCGTCAACCACGCGGGCGTGACGCTGCACATCGACAACCTCAAGGGCGTGAACGCGCACCACCAGTGCGAGACCGTGTTCAAGGCCTTCGCGCGCGCGCTGCGCGCCGCGCTGCAGCTCGATGCGCGCAGCGCCGGGGTGATTCCGTCCACCAAGGGATCGCTTTAAGCAAAAAAGGCCTAAGAGCGTGTTTACGATCTCCCCATGGTGCCCGTTGCCCCGCAAAGGCGGCGGATGCAAGGCGCAAAACGCAGCCGGGCTGGTGGCCCGGCGAGTATTTGCAACGCCGCAGACGCTGCTTTTGCGGGGCAACCCTTCGGGCAAGGCAGCAAACAGCCGCACTCGTCGTTGCGCGCCTTGTCCAGGCCGCCAGCATGGCCTGCGGCGCGCGCCTCGATTGCGGCTGTTTGCTGCCTTGCGGGCACCATGGGGAGATCGTAAAAACGCTCTAAAACGCTTACCCATCAAGCGCGAACAGCTATGAATACAAAAGCAAAAACCGTGGCCGTGGTGGACTATGGCATGGGCAATTTGCGCTCTGTGTCTCAGGCCGTGCGCGCGGCGGCCGACGGCAGCGGCTGGCAGGTCGTGGTCACGGCGCGGCCCGACGAGGTGCACGCCGCCGACCGTGTGGTGCTGCCCGGCCAGGGCGCGATGCCAGACTGCATGCGCGAGCTGCGCGAGTCCGGCCTGCTCGCGCCGGTGCTGGAGGCTGCCGCCGCCCGGCCGCTGTTCGGCGTGTGCGTGGGCATGCAGATGCTGCTTGACCGCAGCGCCGAAGGGGACACGCCCGGCCTGGGCCTGATCGGCGGCGACGTGCGCAAGTTCGAGTTGCAGGGGCGCCGCCAGGGCGACGGCAGCCGCTTCAAGGTGCCGCAAATGGGCTGGAACCGCGTGCGCCAGACGCGCCACGCCGGCGTGGCGCACCCGCTGTGGAGCGGCGTGCCCGACAACAGCTACTTTTACTTCGTGCACAGCTACTATGCCAGCCCGGCCGATGCCGCGCACTGCGCCGGCGAGGCCGACTACGGCCTGCCGTTTGCCGCCGCCATCGCCCGCGACAACCTGTTCGCCACGCAATTCCACCCGGAAAAAAGCGCGGACCAGGGCCTGGCGCTGTTTCGCAATTTCCTGCATTGGAATCCCTGATCTCCTTCCCCGTCCGGGCGCCGCGCGTCCTGTTTTCTTCCAACGCTCAACCTCTTTCCGATCATGCTGCTCATCCCCGCCATCGACCTCAAGGACGGACATTGCGTACGCCTCAAGCAAGGTGACATGGATCAATCGACCACCTTTGGCGAAGACCCCGCCGCCATGGCGCGCAAGTGGGTGGACGCGGGGGCGCGCCGCCTGCACCTGGTGGATCTGAACGGCGCCTTTGCCGGCCAGCCCAAGAACCGCGCCGCCATCAAAGCCATCCTGGCCGAGGTGGGCGAGGACATTCCGGTGCAGCTGGGTGGCGGCATCCGCGACCTGGACACGATAGAGCGCTACATCGATGCCGGGCTGGAGTACGTCATCATCGGCACGGCGGCGGTCAAGAACCCGGGCTTTCTGCAGGACGCCTGCAGCGCCTTCGCCGGCCACGTCATCGTCGGCCTGGACGCCAAGGACGGCAAGGTGGCCACCGACGGCTGGAGCAAACTGACCGGCCACGACGTGATCGAGCTGGCCAAGAAGTTCCAGGATTGGGGCGTCGAGTCCATCATCTACACCGACATCGGCCGCGACGGCATGCTCTCGGGCATCAACATCGACGCCACGGTGCGCCTGGCGCAGGCGCTCACCATCCCGGTGATCGCCTCGGGCGGCCTGGCCGGCATGGCCGACATCGAGCAGCTGTGCGCCGTCGAGGGCGAGGGGGTGGAGGGCGTGATCTGCGGGCGTGCCATCTACAGCGGCGACCTGGACTTCGCTAGCGCCCAGGCGCGCGCCGACGAACTCGCCGACGACTGACCCCGCTCCGCGCGGGGGGGCGTCCAGCCGGCCGGCCGCTCAGCAGCCCGGCAGCGCCGTGGCCTGGTTCAGCGCAGCCGCGCTGGCCAGCAGCTTGTCCCAGTACGAAGGCAGCGTGGCCCAGGGGTTGCCGCTGCCGCTGGCCGGGTTGTAGTGCCGATCCGTCACGTAGACCCAGGCGGTGTGGTTGCGTGCGCCGGCCGCCGCGCGCAGCGCGGTCTGCATGGCGCTGCACGAGGCGGCGTCGTGCACCAGCATGGCTTGTTTGGTATTGCTGTACCGGTAGACCCAGGAGGCTTGTGCCTGCGGGTCGAAGCCGGCATAGGCCTGTGCCTGGCCTTCGAAAGTCACCAGGACGTCAGCCACGGCTGCATAGTCGGCGCTGGGCAGGGTGCCGGGGTTGCCGACCACGAGTAGGCTGCCGTCCAACCCCTTGATGTACGCCTGCAGATCCCGGTAGTAGCCAGTGTTGGCCGGGGTGGCCGACATCTCGTCGAGGAAGAAGCCGCTGATCTGCGCGCGCCCGTAAAACGCCAGGTAGCGGTCGATGTGCGCGCGTACCGTGGCCTGCGACGCGCGGCCGTAGCCGGTGGGTACGTAGCCTATGGCCTTGCCGCCGGCCTGGGTAAAGGCCGCCAGCGCGTCGGCGAACTTCGGGTCGGCCTTGCTGCCGGCGCCGTTGCTGGGGTTGACGATGGCCGTCAGCGCCACCGCCGGCGTGGCCTGGGCGCTCAGGGCCAACTGTTCCCAGCCCGAACCGGGCAGGGGGTAGAAATACGCCGGCACCAGCACGCGCAGCGGCTCGGACGGCGGCTGCTCCGGGGTGTCGTCGCCGGAGCCGCCGCCGCAGGCGGCCAGCACGGCGCTGACGGCCAGGGGCAGGGTAAACTGGCGCAGACCGCGCCGCAGAAGGGTGAACATGATGCGATGGATTCCGGTGGGAGTGATGGGCGGTACGGCGCGATTGTGCCCGCGGCCCGCGCCGCCTGCGGCTATTGCAGCATGAAGGTTTGGTATTCCAGCCGGTTCAGGCGTCGGCTCAGCAGCGTCAGCGCGGTGCACAGGGTGATCAGCGCGGCCAGGGCGAAGCCGTAGCCGTACAGGTCGGCGCCGTGCAGCAGCGTGTAGCCGGTCAGCAGCACGTTGAGCAGCACGAATTGCAGCGTCAGCAGCAGCACGGTACGCCGCTGGTCGAGGTAGAAGAACACGTTGAGCACGGCCATCAGCCCCACCTGCAGGCCGGCGCCCACCACCTGCACGTGCAAGAGCGGCAGGTACAGGCGCGAGATGCCCAGCGCGTCGAGCAGCACCGGGCCGGCCACGAAGGTGGCCAGCACCGCCAGCGTCTGGATCTTGGCGATCTCGCCCAGCCCCTGCTGGATGGCGTAGACCATTTCGTCGCGCATGCTCTCGATGTATTCGAGCGACCCGCCGCTGCGCACCGCGCCGTAGAACTTGTCGTAGTACTCGACGAAGTCGGTTTCGATGCGCACCAGGAACACCGCCATGCCCGGGATGATGGATAGATAGGCCAGGAACACCGGCAGGTCATAGATGAGCGAGGCGCGCAGCAGCCCGACGATGCGGTCCGACGTGGGCGGGAAGTACCAGAACATGAACTTGTCGGCCCAGATGCCCAGGTTGTAGAGCAGGCCTATGCCCATCAGCATGGGGTAGCGCAGGTCGCGGCGCAAAAAGTCGAAGGCGAACAGGCGCCCGCCCGGGTTGAAGTCGCGCACGATCAGGATCCACATGCCGGCCAGCAGCAGGTAGTTGCCCAGCACGAAGCCGCCGAGCAGCCCCTCCAGCCCCCAGCGGCGCAGCAGCAGCGCCGTGGCCACGACCAGCGCGTAGGCCAGCGCGAACAGCGCGGCAATGGTTTTGTAGCGCTTCATGCCCGACAGCAGGATGGCCAGCACCCAGACTCCGCTCATGACGACGAAGCCCGCCAGCATCAGCAGGCGGTACGCCACCCCTTCGCCCGGAAAAACGAAGAACAGCGCCAGCGTTCCCACCAGGCTGGCGGCCAGCAGCGTCAGCAGCAACAGGCCGTGCAGGTTGGGCAGGATGACCTCGCGCCGGCGCTCGAACAGGCGATCCGAGACGAAGCGCGTGAACGCCAGCTGCACCAGGCCTGTCAGGATCAGGCTGCTGGCGACCAGGTAGGTGACCGAGGTCTGGAACTGCGTGACGAGAAAGGCCGGCACCACCACGCTGGCGCTGAAGATACCGATCAGCAGAATGCCGACGATGGAAAACACCCAGGGGCCGGAGCCGATCACGCCCGCGTAGGCGTAGGCCTGCACCAGGCTGGTCAGGGTATTTTTGCGCAGCATGCGGCGCAGCTCGAAGCCTATGCCGGCCATCAGCGTGCCTCCTGGGAGTGCAGGGCGTTTTCATAGATCTGGCGGTAGCGCTCGAACATCAGTGTGTCGCTGTAGTAGCGCTCGACGCGTGCCACGCCGGCCTGGCTGGCCGCCTGCCAGGCGGCGGGGTCGCCCAGCAGCTGCAGCGCCGCGTCGGCCAGCTGCTGCGGGTCGGCAATGGGCACCACGCGGCCGCTGGGGCCCAGCGCGCGGTCGGGCGCGTCCAGCCCTTCGACCAGCTGGCGGCACGAGCCGACGTCGGTGGTGACCGTCGGCACCCCCGCCGCATAGCCTTCGAGCACCACCAGCGGCAGCGCTTCGCTGATGGACGACAGCACCACCAGGCCGATGCGCGGCAGCAGGTCTTCCATGCGCTGCATGCCGAGAAAGCGCACCTGCTCGTCCAGCCCCAGGCTGCGTACCAGGTTGGCGCATTCGTCGGCGTAGGCCGGATCTTCCTCGGTGGGACCGGCGATCCAGCCTTGGACGTGCGGCATCTGGTTGGCCACGCGGCGCATGGCGCGGATGAAGGTCTTCACGTCCTTGATGGGAACCACCCGCCCGATCAGGCACAGCACCGGCGGCGGTGTGGCTGGGCGCTGTGCGCGCAGCGGAGAAAAGCGCGCCAGTGAGATGCCGTTGGGGATGTTGCGCGTGCGCCCGGGCGCGGCGCCGTCGGCGATCTGGCGCTGGCGGTTGGCCTCGTACAGCGCGACGATGGGGTCGGCGCCGGCGTAGCAGTAGCGGCCCAGCCATTCGAAGAAGCGCACCCACATCTGGCGGAAGTACGACAGCTCGGTCGGGTCGCGCTGGAAGACGTTGCGGTTGTCGCGTATCCACTCGCTCTTGAACAGGTCGATCTTGCGCTCCTTCGTGTAGATGCCGTGTTCGGACAGTACCAGCGGGATACCGCGCGTTTGCTGCAGCAGCGCGCCGGCGAAACCTGCGTAGCCGGTGCTGGCGCAGTGCACCAGGCGCACGTCGAGCAGGCCGTGCGCCAGGCGCGCGAGCAGCCACAGCGGCTGCAGCATGATGCGCACGGTCCAGAAGAAGTCGACGAACGACGGGTCGGTACAGTGGCGGCGGTAGTTCTGGCAGATCAGCTCCCAGGACTGCTCGCTGTGCAGAAAGTCTTCCAGCTGCAGCGTGCCTCCGGGCATCATCGCAGCCGCGACCTGGCGCAGCAGCGGCAGGGTCTGGGCGAAGGCGGCACCGTCTTCCAGCGCCTGGATCAGTGCGTGCACCAGCTCGAACGCCGTGCGCTCGCCCTTGCGCGGTAGCGGGACGATGGGGGCGTGCGCGGGCGCGTCGTACAGGTAATGTTCCTCGAAGTGCACCACGTTGTCCGGCAGCGTGTAGCGCATGCCCTGGTAGTCGGCGCGGCGGCTTCCCAGGAAGACCAGGGCGAAGCGGTACTGCGGATGGGCCTTGATGATCTCGTTGATCCAGCTCGACACGCCGCCGCGCACGTAGGGGAAGGTGCCCTCCAGGATCAGCGCGATGTCCGCCTGGGCAGCCTTGGGATGGCTGGTGCTCATGTCCGGGTGCTCCAGTAGTCGATGACGGGGCGCAGGCGCGGCAGGGCGTCCCATTGATCGAGCCCCTGCACCAGGTGCGCGGTCTGCGCGAAGTCGCGCTGTGCAAATGCCAGTTCGGCCTGGTAGGGCAGGATGCGCGTGGCCGGCAGACCCATGGCGTGGGCCTGTGCGTAGGCCTGGGCCGCGTCCTGCAGCCGCCCTTGGGCGTGCAGCAGCCGTCCCTGGCGCAGTATCAGCTGGGGCTGGCCGGGGCGCTGCTCCTGCACCATGCGGCAGTAGCGCAGCGATTCCTGTACCGCGTGCGTGCGCAGATCGCCCTGCACCAGGTTCTGGTAGATCAGCTCCCAGTACAGGTCGCACAGGTGCTGTGCCGCGTCCAGGCGCTGCTGCCTGGCGTGATCCCCGGTGCCGTCCTGCGCCTCGGCCAATACCTGCAGTTGTGCGTCGATGGCGCGTGTGATGCGTTTTTCCTGTACGTCCAGCATGCCGTAGGCCAGCAGGCGCAGGTCTTCGCTGGCGTCACCCAGCATGCCGCGCAGCAGCGGCGATGCCACCCGCCCCGGGACGAACTGCAGCGCCACCATGGCGCCCATGCGCGACTGCTCCGGTACGCGGGAGTTGCTCAAGAATGAATGCAGGCCGGCCTGGCGGAAATTGCCCTGGATGCGCTGGTGCAGGTCGAATTCGGGCAGCTGCAGCGAGCCGAAGTCGGCTGGGCGTGCCGGCGTGCGGTAGACGTAGAGCACCAGCGTGGCCAGCACTGCGCCTGCGAAGCCGGCCACGGGCACGGCGAAGCTGAAGCATGCGGTCAGCGCCAATACGGCCCAGCGTGGGCGGGCGCGATCGGCGGCCATGAAGGGCAGCAGCGCCAGCGCCAGCAGCACGCTGGCCAGCGCATGCGCGCCCAGGTACGAGGCCAGCGCCAGATCCGAGCGTTCGTGCAGCAGCGCCGGGCCGCTCCAGGCGACGGCCTCCAGCAGCAGGGCGCTCAGGCCGAATTTCAGGTTAAGCATGGTCGTTTGCGATGTGCACGACCCGCTGCAGCGCGGCCAGCGGAGAGTCGGTGTCGAGCGCGACCACGTGCACCGACACCCCGGCCTCGGCCATGCTCTGCTCGTGGGTCAGGTCGAACCATTGCTCGATGCGGGCCACGTAGCCCTGGGCGCTGGCCTGGCTGCCCAGCGGCATGAGCACGGCCAGCACCTCGCGCGCGCTGCCCTGGTGCAGCCAGACCTCGTCGAGCGCGCGGCGCAGGTGCAGTATCTGCCTGGGCAGGCCGCGTTCGCTGGCGCGGGGCAGAAAGCTCAGCACCACGATCACGCTGGCGATGCGGGTGCTGCGCTGCACATGCGCCAGGCGCTGCGCCTCGAAGGCAAAGTCCGCCGGGCATTGCGGTATGGCGGCAAGCACGGGGGCGGCCAGGGTCGTGGTGCTCAGCCCGTCGGTGTAGTAGCCCAGCAGCAGGTTGATGGTCTGCAGCGTTTCCTCCTGCAGCGAGAAAAAAGGCATCTCGTGCACCAGCAGCATGCCGTAGAGGTTGCCGCCCAGATCCAGCAGCGGCGCCGCCACCAGGTACTGGCTGCTGGGCTGGCGTGTCGCCACCTGGCTGATGTGGCAGAGCTTGTTCGTCTGCAGCGCCTGCGCGAGCAGGGGATCATGCGCCAGCAGCGCCGGCATGCTGCCGATGGCCGCGAGCGGCGCGGGCGCCAACTGGTCGTCCTGCACGCTGTACAGCGCTGCCGATTCGAGCTGGCAGTACTGCGCCAGCAGCCGCAGCACGGCTTGTGCGCCGGCCTCGGAGCCGTCGGCGCCGTGCAGCGCAGCCAGCGCATCGCGCATCGACATGGGCCGGCCGATCAGCTCCTGCTCCAGCCGGTCGTGCGACAGGCGCAGCAGATAGTATTGGCGCACCAGGTGCTCCAGGCGCTGCTCGATGTAGGCGTGGTTGATTTCCGCGCGGCGCGTGCGCGTCTGCCACAGGCTGGAGAACTCGCCGACCAGCATCACCAGGATGAAGCCGCCCAGAAAATGCACCTGCGGAAAATCGTGCACGTCGTTCGTGTGCAGCAGCAGCCAGCCGGCCAGCAGCACGAAGGTACCGCCCAGGCCGGGCAAGGGGCCGTAGCGCAGCGCCAGGATGACCGGCGCCAGCCAGACCCAGGCAAAGGCGGCGTTCGTCCAGAGGGGATCCTCCGGGCTGAGCAGCAGCCCCAGGGCAATGGCCAGGATGGGCAGCAGCGCGGTCTCGGCCAGCACCACGGCGGGGCGGATGTCGGTGGTAGCCAGCTTGCCCAGCAGGGCGATGGGCAGCAGCGCGCGTGCGCGCGCCGTCGGTTCGGGGCGTGCCGTGGAGCGGCGCGGCGACGCTGCGGAGGCTGGTTGCGAGTCGATGGCCATGGGGCGGGCTTTATGGGTCAGCGGGCAGAGGCCAGGCCAGTGTCCAGCAGGTCGCGCATCAGCTTTTGTGCCACGGCCGACAGTGCCTCGCGGCTCCAGCCGCTCTTGCCGCCGGTGCCGGCCCACAGCGTGTCGCCACTGGCCACGTCGACGATGCGTAGCGTCACGCCGGCGGCAGGTTCGCCGTCAACCCCCACCTTGTAGCGCCACTCGTCGACCGTGCCGGTCAGCGCGTAGCGGATCTGCTGGCCGCGCGCCCAGGCCAGGGCCTGCTGCTGGCGCTGGCCGTCGCCGGCGTCGAACAGCGCTTCCTGCTGCGTGCTGGCCTGGTAGTGCACCACGCGGCCCACGCTCTTGCTCAGCAGCAGCGCCTCGGCGATGGCCTCGGCGCGGTTGCCGGCCAGCGGGGTTTCGGTGTGGTTGGCGAACGGCAGAACCGTCCAGCTGGCCTGGGCCTGCAGCTCGGGCGCGCGGGCGCGGTCGGTGGTGCTGCAGGCGGCCAGCAGCGCCAGGCTGCAGGCGGCAGCCAGGGCGGCGCAGCGGTGGGCAATGGAACGAGGGAAATGCATGGGGGGCTCCTTCGGTAGGGAATCAGAAGTGGAGGCGGTAGGAGAGGACGAATTCGCTGGTGCGGCCGGTGTTGTTCAGGCCCGACTTGTCCAGATTCCAGCTGATGCTCAGGTGATCCGCGCCTAGCACGCTGCCGGCCAGGCCCAGGCGCAATCCGTAGCCCGCGCCGTTGCGGCTGTGCCAGGTGCCGCTGATGGCGGCGTAGGGGCGCAGCTTGCGCGTGTATTCGGATTCGTAGCGCGTGTTGGTGGCCAGTTGCACGCCGGCGAAGCTGAAGCCGTCGGGCAGAAACAGGTCGGCGCTGGGCGGCAGCGCGTTGGCCGGCAGCAGGCGGTAGAAGTCCAGATCGCTGCCTGCCAATGCGTTCAGGTCGCGGCGCTGGTACAGGTGGCGCGACCAGAACGCGCTCAGGTCGAGCTGTGGCGCATCCTGGCGGTAGGCGTGGGTGTAGTAGAGCGTGGCGTGGCGGGCCGATCCCAGCGCGCCGCCGGTCTGCAGCTGGTAGCGCTCGCCCGCGAGCGTGGCGGTGACCGTGTCCTGGCGCGTGAACTGGTAGCGCAGCTGGCCACTGGCGCCGTCCTTCATGCCGGCGATGCGCAGCAGCAGGCTTTCCTGCGTGGGCTGGTTCAGGCCCAGCGCCAGGCGGGCCGACAGGCGGTTGTCGATGCGCTGCTCGTGCGCCAGCTCCAGCGGTGTGTAGCCGGACAGGCTCTCGCGCCGTGCCAGCGCCAGGCTGGTTTCGCCATCGGGGTGGCGCCAGCGCAGCTGCGCCTGCAAGGCCCGCTCCTGCGGCGGGGCGACGACGGTGTCCGCCCCTTCGGCGCGGCGGCGGATGCGCTCGTGGCTTACGTCCAGCGACAGCCTGGGGCTGATGGCGACGTGCGCCGCCTCGGCCACAGCCTGCTCGTGCATGCCGGACATGCGCGTGGCGCTTGCCTGCACCTGTGCGTGGTCGCTGAAGGCCAGCAGCGATTCGCTCAACTGCTGCTGCAACGGCTGGTCGTCGTGCTGGTGTTCCATGGCCTCGAAGGCGGCGCTTTGCGCCAGGCGCAGGTCATCGACAGCGCGGGCGGCGTTGACGCGGTCGTAGCGCGGCAGGCGTTGATCGAAGGTTTGCAGCAGCTGGCCGGTGCTGGCCTTGTCGTCCTCGGCCAGTGCCACGGTGATGTCGGCCCACAGCGGGCGGTTGCTGCGCAGGCCGTGTGCACGGGCGTACTGCTGCCACAGGAAGCCGCGCTCGGCGCCATACTCGCCGGCGTCCTGCAGCCAGCCGATGGCGGTCTCGGCCGCCGCGTTGGACAGTCCGGCGCGCGCGTCGCGGTCCAGGCGCAGCAGTTCGCGCAGCACGTCGAGTGCCGGGTCGCCGGGGCGCTGCGTCAGCACTAGGCGGGCGCGTGCGATGCGCCGCGTGGCGTCCAGATCTGCGTCGCCCAGCCACTGTTGCGGCGTGCGCGCGCCCGAGGTGGCGCGTTGCTGCAGCAGTAGCCGGCGGCGCAGGCGCCACGCGCGGTCGACCTGCTGGTTCTGGTCGAGCGCATCGGCGTAGTTCATGAGCCACAGAAAGTCGTTTTCGTGCTGCGCCAGGCGCGGCGCCAGGTAGCGCGTAAGCGCCGTCTGCGGCAGCGACAGCGCCTGGTAAGCGGCAGCCAGCGCGTCGTGCAGCGCAGTGTCGCGGCTCCAGCTGCTCTCGTGCGAGGCCAGCAGCTCGCGCAACGCCTGCGCGTCGTTGCTGTCGATGAGCAGCCAGATCAGCGCGCTGCGCATGTCGGCGGAATCGGGCGCCTGCTGCAGTCCCGCCTGGAAGCAGGCGCGTGCGCGCACCACATCGCCCTGATTTTGGTAATAGGTGCCCGCCAGGCGCAGGTAAGACGGCTGCCGCAGCAGTTGCGCCAGCACCTGCTGGCGTTCGGGTGCGGGCTGCTCGACAGTGTGGATCAGCCTGGCCGCGTCGGCCCAGCGGCTGCGCCCGATGTAGATGGTGAGCGCCTCCACCAGATGGCGCGGCTGGGCCAGGCGCTGCCAGGCCAATTCGTTGATGCGCGCGGCCTCCAGCGGCTGTTCGTCGCGCAGCAGGCGCGCGAGCGTATCGAAGTCGGACTCGTCGGCCTGCGGCAGGGCTACCAGTTGCTCGTAGGCCTGCAGCGCCAGCCGGTCGCGCTGCTGGTTGTCCGCCGCCTGTCCGGTCATGCGCCAGAAGTCGGTGGCCTGCGCTTCGTCCATGGGCAGGTGCTGCGCGGCCTCCAGCCAGGCCAGGCCGGCCTGGGGCTGGTTCAGGGTCAGCGCCAGTACGGCGGCCTGCATGGCGTTTTGGGGCGTCAGCATGCCGGGGTGCGCGAAGACCTTGTGCCAGGTGGCCAGGGCCAGGTCGGGCTGGCCGGCGCGCTCGGCCAACTGCGCAAGCAGCTCCAGCGGCTGTGCGTCCTGTGCGTGGGTCTGCAGGTAGTCGATCGCCGACTGCGGGTCACCCTGGCGCTCGTAGGACTGCACCAGCTCGCGCACCAGGTTCATGTTGCCGGGCTGCGCGCGCAGCTGGTAGCGCAGCGCCTGCGCCAGGGCGCGGTCGTCGAACTGGCCCGGGGCGATGCGCAGCACGGCCTGCCAGGCGTCGTCGCGCTGGGTGTGCTGGGCGATGTATAGCCATTGCTCCAGGGCTGCGTCGGGGCGGTCCGACCATTCAGCCACCTGCGCCAGGCGCTCGCGCCAGACGAGGCTGCCGGGCTGCTGGCGCACGGCGGAGCGCGCCACCAGCAGGGCGTCCTTCTGGTTGCGGTTCTCCAGGAAGACCTGGTAGGCCAGGGTATAGATCGTGTCGTCGAACGGCAGCAGCGCGGGGTGCCGCGCCGGCGTGGCGGACGCGGCGGTGCGCTGCAGCCCCCAGGCGCCAGGTTGCAGCGCGGGCAGCCGCATGGGTTGCAGCCAGCGTGCGCCGTCGTCATAGGCCACGGCCTGCGCGCCGTCCCGCGGGGGCACCGGCAGAGGCTGCCGCAGCGACAGGCGCAGCAGGCGGCGCACGTAGCGTTCGGCCTGGTCGGGGCGGTTGGCGGCACGCGCCAGCTCGGTCAGGCGCAGCAGCACATCCTTGTCGTCGATCAGCGGGCCGATTTCGCGTTCGCCCAGGGCCAGCGCTTCGGCCGGGCGGTTGCCCGACTGCAGCGCCGCCAGCGCGGCCAGGAAGTAGGCCTTGGCCTGGCCGGGCGCGGTAGTGGCGCGGCGCGCCAGCAGGTAGAGCTGGGCGCAGGTGTCGTAGTCGGATTGGCCCAGGGCCGCGCGGGCGGCTTGCTCGTACAGCCGGGCGGCCTCGTCGCGGTCGGTTTGCAGCGCAGCGAGTTCGCGGTACTCGGAGATCGACAGTCCGGGCTCCTGCAGTTGAGCGCCCCATTGGCCTATGCGCCGGGCCTGCTCGGGCGGCCATTGGTAGGCGTCGAGCGCGCGCAGGTGCTCGCGCAGCGCGGCGCGTTGGCGAGTGCGCTCCTGGCGCGCGTCGGCCGGCAGCGCGTTGTACTGCGCGTAGTCCATCTGCCAGAGCAGCCAGGCGTATTCGCGCCGGGTGGAAGGGTCGGCTGCGTTTTCCAGCGGCTGCAGCGTGCTGCGCGCCTGCGGGTATTCGCCCAACTGCATGTGCTGGCGCGCCAGCAGCAGCAGCAACTGGGCGTTGCCCGGGTCGCTGCGCAGCAGGTTGCGCAGGTAGACCACCGACAGGGCCACGTCCTTGCTCGCCGTCGATTCGGCCAGGCGGCGCGCCAGATCCTGCTGCGGATAGAGCAGCCACAGCCCTGTGCCGACCAGGGAGGCCAGCAGGGCAATCAGCCAGGAGGGCGCCAGTACCGGGCGCTCAGCGGGCTGGGCATTCGATCTGGAAGTCTGCTGCGGCATCGGTGAGTCGGTAGGAGCGCACGCTGGCGTCGGGAGTGGATGGCAGGGCGCGCAGGCTGCGGCCACCGGCCTGGATCCGGCAGCCCTGCACATTGCGCAGGCCCAGTTCCAGCGGGACGTAGCCGCGCAGTGCCAGGCGCAGGCTGCGTCCGTCGGCGCTGGGCTGCCAGTCCGTGAGCCGGGCATTGGCTTCGGCCAGCGACGGCGGCTGGCCGCTGGCGGGTGCGGTGGTTGTGAACAGCAGTGCGCTGGCCGCGCTCAGGTGCACGTAGCGGCCTTGCGGCGCGTCGTGCCAGCCGGCGACCCCCTGGCTGCGCGTCAGGTCGGGCAGGCCCAGCGCTGGAGGCAGGCGCAGCGTGCGCAACTGTCCGTCGCCGCGTATGCGCCAGCCGTTGCCGTCACGCGCCATGGCCAGGGTATGCCAGTCGCGCACCTTGAGGATGTATTCGGACGGGAACACCGGATGCAGCGGTTGCGCCATGGCCCATTGGTAGACCTTGCGCAGCGCCGCCAGGCTGGCCGGCTTGCTGGTCGAGTAGAGGTGGTAGTAGATGTCCACGGGCTTGAGCCGGCGCGGCGTCTCGGTCATGGCGAAGGTCTGCAGCACGTTCTGGTAGCCGTAGAAGGGGCCGTGCCAGAGGTTGGTGTAGATGTTCTCGTTGGTGATCGGCGCATACACCTGCAGGTAGCCATTCTTGACGATGCCCAAAGCGCCCACCTCGGTCAGCGTGGGCGTGTTGTGCGAGATGGAGGTGTCGCCGCCGTTCATGTTGAGCAGGCCGGCGCGTTCGGTGATCTCCAGTGCCTGGGCGCCGGGCGCCGTGTCGCCCGACCACAGCAGTATCTTGACGCGCTTGCCCGGCGGCGCCAGGCGGGTGTTGATGTATTCGGTCGATCCCACGATCTCGCGGTGCAGATCCATGGTGTAGCCGGGAATCTCCAGGTTGATTGCGGCTTCGGCGCTTTCCTTGAACAGGCCATGGGGCACGCTGGCATCCCACAGGAACGGGTGCGAGTAGGTGTGGCTCGCAATCTCCACATGCGGCAGCCGGAAGATGCGGCGCGCGATGTCTTCCAGCTGCGGGCTGAGCTGCGGGTACAGGCCATTGGGCGCGACCTCCGCCTCGATCACCGAGGCGGCATGCGGGATGCGGAATTTCTCCAGGATTTCGCGGCGCAGCACGTCGGCGGCCGGCGGGCTGCCGGGGAATTCGGCCATGGAGGCGAAGCCGTCGCCGTCCACATGGGCGAACAGCAGGCGCCGGCCGTTTTCCGTGGTCACGTCGGGCACAGGGATGTCCGGCAGGTGCAGGCCGCGCCGCAGCAGCGCGAACGGATCGACGACCCAGCGCGTGTGGTCGGTGCCGGGAATGTCTTCGATGACGAAGGGGTTGACGAGAAACCCGCCCCAGGGCAGCAGCGCGCCGCCGATCAGCGCCTGGCCGCGCGCATCGCGCAGCTCGACCAGTGCCTGGCCCTGCGCCGGCGCGCCGGCCGCGTTCGGCCAGGCAAAGCGCGCCCCTTTGGTGGCCGGCGGCGCGGCTTCGAAGCCCAGCATGGCGTCCGCGTGGCTGATGCGTTCGGTGCCGCCGGGGCTGGCCGGCGCGATACCCAGGCGCGCCGCCAGCGCGTCGGGCAGCGCCAGGCCGAAGCTGCCCAGCACCAGCAGCGGCATGCCCTCGTCCAGGCGCCGGCGCAGCCAGTGCTCCAGCGCAGTGGTTCGGTTGTCGGGCACGAAGCCTGAGAACCAGGTGACGACGCCGGCGTAGCGGTCGCGCTGCGGCTCGGGCAGGGCGGCGGCGCGGATGTCGGCGTAATCGGCCACGTAGCCCAGGTAGTTCAGCGGCATTTGCAGGAAGCGGTGCGCGGCGGCGTAGTTCAGCGACGGCACTTCGGCCCCGTCGTACAGCACCAGCACGCGGCGCGCCACGGGCTCCACGCTGCCCAAGCCCAGCGTGTCCAGGTGCGCGTCGGCAACCCACGGAATGAAGCCCAGCGCGGCGATGTCGGCGGCGGTTTGGCGCGCCAGCGCGCGCTCGGACGGCGGCACGTAGTCGATCGCCAGAATGGGCAGGCCGGTGCGTTCGTGCACCGTGCGCAACTGGGCGACGAGCCACTGGCGGTCGGCCTCGGGCACCTGTTCGTAGCGTTGGTCGCGGGCGTTCCAGCGGCGAAACAGTGACTCGGCCGCCACCATGCGCACCTTGTCCTGGACGCGCTCGGCGATCTCGAAGCCGCGGTTCAGGATGAGCTGGATGCCGGGAAAGCGCGCGTGCAGCGTCTCGATCACGCGCACCAGGCCGGCTTGCTGCGCGGCCTCGTCAAAGTCCTTGGCCAGGCGGTAGGAGTCGAGCGTGTCCAGGAAGAACCCCCGGTAGCCGCGCTGCCATAGCGGGGCGATGACTTCGGTGGCGAAGAAGTCGGGCCATGCTGCGGGAGTCTGGTCGATCGCGTCCGACTGCCACGGGCCGTTGCGCGCCATCTTCCATGCCGCCGGGATGCGGGCGTAGTACGGGCGGCTGGGCAGCGCCTCGCCCACGGCGGCGTAGGCGTACAGCTCGGCGCCCTGGGCGCGCGCCTGCACCGGGTCATAGCCGTGGTCGGGCTCGACCACGGCGATGTCGAACAGCCGCAATTCCTGCAGCGTGGCCGCGCTGCCGTAGTACAGGGCCACGGCCGGTGCCGCCGCCGCGGCGGCGCTGGTGCACAGGGCCAGCCAGGCCAGGCAAAGAAGGCGTCGGACATTCATGGCGCGCGCGTGCCGTCCACCATCCGGCGCGTTGCCCCGCGATCCGTCCACGGGCGGGTGGGGAACTGGCGGGGTGGGGGGCAGGATCGGGCGGGTATTTGCATGGGGGAACAAAGCTGCGATGGCGGATGAATGTAACTACCGTTGCGGATAAATACATATCATCGTTTGGTATTTTCTATCAAAAAAATATACCGATTTGTTAAAAAACTTCAATCGAACGGGGTTTGTCGCTGGCTGGGCTACAGTCCCGGCTGTTTTTTCGACCAGGATGCAGACGTGATTCTTGTAACCGGAGGCGCCGGCTTCATCGGCTCCCACACCTGCGTGGCGCTGGCCCAGGCGGGCCTGCCCTTCGTGGTGCTGGACAACTTCAGCGGCGCGCGCGCCTCGGTGCTCGAACGCGTGGCGCGCATCACCGGCGCCCCCGTGGCATGCGTGCGGGGCGACGTGCGCGACGCGGCGCTGCTGCGGCAGGTGCTGGCGCAGCACCGGGTGGATGCGGTCATCCACTTCGCCGCGCTCAAGGCCGTGGGCGAGTCGGTGCGCGCGCCGCTGGCGTATTACGACAACAACGTCGCCGGCACCGTGGCGCTGCTGCAGGCCATGGACGCGGCCGGGGTGCGCACGCTGGTGTTCTCGTCGTCGGCCACGGTGTACGGCGATCCGGCCAGCCTGCCGATCCGCGAGGACGCCCCCCTGTCGGCCACCAACCCCTACGGCCAGACCAAGCTGATGATGGAGCAGGTGCTGGCCGACGTGGACGCCAGCGCCCCCGGCCAGTGGCGCATCGCGCGGCTGCGCTACTTCAACCCGGTGGGCGCGCACGAGAGCGGGCTGATCGGCGAAGACCCGCGCGGCGTGCCCAACAACCTGATGCCCTACGTGGCGCAGGTGGCGGCGGGCCAGCGCGCGGCGCTGAGCGTGTTCGGCGGCGACTACCCCACGCCCGACGGCACCGGCCTGCGCGACTACATCCATGTGTGCGACCTGGCCGACGGCCATGTGGCGGCGCTGCGCTACCTGGAGCGCCACCCCGGCCTGCTGACGGTGAACCTGGGCACGGGCCGCCCGGTGTCGGTGCTGGAGATGGTGCGCGGCTTCGAGCAGGCCAGCGGCCGCCCCGTGCCCTGCCAGATGGCGCCGCGCCGCGCCGGCGACGTGGCCGCCTGCTGGGCCGACCCGGCCCTGGCCGAGCAACTGCTGGGCTGGCGCGCGCAGCGCGGCGTGGCCGACATGTGCCGCGACGCCTGGCGCTGGCAGGACGGCGTGGCGCGCACCCTGGAGGATTGATCTCCGCACGCACGGGGCGCAGGGCGCGGCGCGCGTGTTACGCTGCGGCTTCTTCGTGCCATGTGCCGTGGCGCCCCTGCATTTCCTGCCTTCCCATGCTTGCCAAACGCATCATTCCCTGCCTGGACGTGACCGGTGGTCGCGTCGTCAAGGGCGTCAACTTCGTAGAGCTGCGCGACGCCGGCGACCCGGTGGAGATCGCCGCGCGCTACAACGAACAGGGCGCCGACGAGCTGACCTTTCTGGACATCACCGCCACCAGCGACGGGCGCGACCTGATCCTGCCCATCATCGAGGCCGTGGCCAGCCAGGTATTCATCCCGCTGACGGTGGGCGGCGGCGTGCGCACCGTGGCCGACGTGCGCCGCCTGCTCAACGCCGGCGCGGACAAGACCAGCTTCAACTCGGCGGCCATCGCCAACCCCGACGTGATCGCCGAGGCGTCGGCCAAGTACGGCGCGCAGTGCATCGTCGTGGCCATCGACGCCAAGCGCCGCCAGGGCCAGGACGTGGCCGAGCGCGGCGAGGGCTGGGACGTGTACAGCCACGGCGGGCGCAAGAACACCGGGCTGGACGCGGTGCAGTGGGCCGCCGACATGGCGCGCCGCGGCGCGGGCGAGATCCTGCTGACCAGCATGGATCGCGACGGCACCAAGAGCGGCTTCGACCTGCAGCTGACCCGCGCCGTTGCCGACGCCGTCGACGTGCCGGTGATCGCCTCGGGCGGCGTGGGCAACCTCGACCATCTGGCCGACGGCGTCACGCTGGGCGGCGCCGACGCGGTGCTGGCCGCCAGCATCTTCCACTACGGCGAGTTCACCGTGCGCCAGGCCAAGGAGCACATGCAGCGCCGGGGCATACCGGTGCGGCTGTGATGCTATTTTTATAAGAGCTGTTTGCGCTTGTAAATAAACAAACTCAATGATATTTATATTTGAGTTTGGCTTGTATAAAGCGCAACCAGCTATTGAATTGTGAGTTGACGATGGACTGGCTCGATCAGGTGAAATGGGACGCGCAAGGCCTGGTGCCGGCGATTGCGCAGGAGGCGGCCACGGGCGACGTGCTCATGTTCGCCTGGATGGATCGCGCGGCGCTGCAAAAAACGGCCGAGCTGGGGCGCGCCGTGTACTTCAGCCGCTCGCGCGGCAAGCTGTGGTTCAAGGGCGAGGAGTCCGGCCACGTGCAGCAGGTGCACGAGATCCGCATCGACTGCGACCGCGACGTGGTGCTGCTCAAGGTCACGCAGACCGGGCACGAGCCCGGCATCGCCTGCCACACCGGGCGTCACAGCTGTTTCTTCAGCGTGCTCCACAATGGCGCCTGGCAGAGCGTCGATCCGGTCTTGAAAGACCCGGACAGCATCTACAAATCAGCACCATGACCAGCAACGACTCCCTGGCCCCCGCGCCGCACGACGCGCTCGCGCGGCTGGCCGCCGTCATCGAAAGCCGCAAGCCCGCCAACGGCGGCGACCCTGGCGCCAGCTATGTTGCGCGCCTGCTCTCCAAGGGGCCGGACGCCTTCCTGAAAAAGATCGGCGAGGAGGCCACCGAGGTCGTCATGGCCGCCAAGGACGTGGAGCACGGCGCCGCGCCCGCCAAGCTGGTCTACGAAGTGGCCGACCTGTGGTTCCACACCATGGTGGCGCTGGCGCACTACGGACTGGCCCCGGCCGACGTGGTGGCCGAGCTGGAACGCCGCGAAGGCCTGAGCGGCCTGGAGGAAAAAGCGCTGCGCAAGGCCATGGCGCGCGCGCACGACGAAGGAGGCCCGCCATGAGCAACGACATCATCGACGTGGAGCCCGACGCCCGCGCCGAAGGCCTGAAGGCCTGGGGCTGGGTCAGCTACATCCTGCACCTGATCGTGGCCATCGGCGCCGTGCTGCCGGCCACGCAGCCCAGCGTGGCGCTGCTCATCGTGGCGCTGGTGGTCGACCTGGTCAAGAAAAGCGACGCCGCCGGCACCTGGCAGGCCGGGCATTTCTCCTGGCGCATCCGCTCGGTGCTGTGGGCGGGCTTCTGGTACGCCGTCACCTGGCCGCTGTGGCTGCTGTTCATCATCCCCGGCTGGATCGCCTGGGGGCTGATCTCCGTCTGGTTCCTGTACCGCATCGTGCGCGGCATGGTGGCCATGAACCAGGGCCGGGGGCTCGATGCCTGAGTCCTGGGCGCCGCCCCGGCTCAACCTGGCGCTGCAGGGCGGCGGCTCGCACGGCGCGCTGACCTGGGGCGTGCTCGACGCGCTGCTCGAAGACGGCCACTTCGCCATCGAGGGCGTGAGCGGCACCAGCGCCGGCGCCATGAACAGCGTGGCCCTGGCGCACGGCTTCGCCCAGGCCGCGCGCGAGCACAAGCACGACGCGCGCGACGCGCACCAGGCCGGCTGCGCCCAGGCGCGCGAAACGCTCACGCGCCTGTGGGAAGGCGTGGGCGCGCTGGGCGGGCTGATGTGGGGCGCGCCGCTGCCCGGCATGGGCAACCTCATGGGCATGATGGCGCAGTGGTTCTCGCCCTACCAGACGAACCCGCTGGGCATCAACCCGCTGCGCGATCTGCTGCTGCGCGAGGTGGACTTCGAACTGCTGTGCCAGGAACATGCGCGCATCCCCAAGGTCTTCGTCTGCGCCACCAACGTGCGCACCGGCAGGGGTGAAGTCTTCAGCGGCAAGGGCCTGAGCGCCGACGCCGTGATGGCCTCGGCCTGTCTGCCGCAGCTGTTCAAGGCGGTCGAGATCGACGGCCAGCACTACTGGGACGGCGGCTACGGCGGCAACCCCGCGCTGCACCCGCTGATCTACCGCACCGAGTGCTGCGACATCCTGCTGGTGCAGATCAACCCCATAGAGCACACTGAACTGCCCGACAGCGCCGAGGAGATCGCCGAGCGCGTCAACGAGATCACCTTCAACGCCAGCCTGCTGGCCGAGATGCGCGCCATCGAGTTCGTGCGCCGCCTGCTGGCCGAGGGCAAGCTCGACGCGCGCCGCTACAAGAGCGTGCGCCTGCACCGCATCGACGGCGGCGCGCAGCTCGCACCGTTTGGCGCGGCCAGCAAGATGCGCGCCGACCTGGCCTTCGTGCGCAAGCTCTTCGAGCTGGGCCGCGCGGCCGGCCAGGATTGGCTGCACGCGCACCGCGCCGACGTGGGCCGGCGCGCCAGCATCAACCTGGCCGACCACGCCTGAACCCCTTTTTTCCGCAAGCACCATGACACACGACCCCGACTGCCTTTTCTGCAAAATCGTCGCCGGCAAGATCCCCTCGAAGAAGGTCTACGAGGACGAGCAGGTCTTCGCCTTCCACGACATCCACCCCTGGGCGCCGGTGCACTTCCTGATGGTGCCCAAGGCGCACATCGCCTCCATGGCCCAGGTCACGCAGGACCACGCGCCGCTGCTCGGCCACATGATGGCGCTGGCACCGCGCCTGGCGCAGGAGCAGGGCTGCAATCCATATCCCGAGGGCGGTTTTCGGCTGGTAGTCAACACTGGCGACGAGGGCGGCCAGGAAATCCACCATCTGCACATGCACGTGATCGGCGGCCCGCGCCCCTGGCTGAAGGGGTAATCCAGGATTGGCCCCGGGCGTCCGGCTCGTCCGGATGGTCTGGCGGGGCCGTGCCAGGCGTCTAAAATGTTGGTATTCGTTAGGAGATTTCCATGGGTTCGTTTTCCATCTGGCACTGGCTCATCGTGCTGCTCATCGTGGTCATGGTGTTTGGCACCAAGAAGCTCAAGAACATCGGCTCCGACCTGGGCAGCGCGGTCAAGGGCTTCAAGGACGGCATGAAGGACGGCGCCAGCAGCGAGGAGGGCACCACTGCCCCCGGCGCGCCGGCCGGCCAGGTCACCAATGCCGCTGCGGCCGAGAAGACCACCATCGACGTCGAGGCCAAGCAAAAGAGCTGATGGCCCGCGCCACGGCCTGAACTGCCTCCATGATCGATATTGGCCTGTCCAAGATGGCGCTGATCGGCGTCGTCGCTCTCGTCGTCATCGGCCCCGAGAAACTGCCGCGCGTGGCGCGTACCGTCGGCACCTTGCTGGGCAAGGCGCAGCGCTACGTGGCCGACGTGAAGGCCGAGGTCAACCGGTCGATGGAGCTTGACGAACTACGCAAGATGAAGGACACGGTGGAGAGCGCCGCGCGCGACGTCGAGCAAAGCATCCACACCAGTGCCAGCGATTTCCAGAAAGACCTGGAAAGCCTGGGCATCAGCGACTTGCCTGAACCCTTGCCCGATGCTCCTGTCATGCCCATCTACCGGCACCCGGGCAAGAACTGGCGCCTCAAGCGCGCGGCCGTGCCCCAGTGGTACAAGGCGCGCGCCGGCGTGCGCACCAAGGCGCAGTCGGGCGCGGCCCGGGTGGCGCGTTTTCGCCCCAAGAAATTCCATTGATGTTGCGTGACGGCGGCCGCGCCAAGCGCGCGGCCCCAGCGGCTGGCCCGCCCGTTGCACCCCCGCCATGTCCGACACTCCCAACCCAGAAGACGAACTCGCCGGCACCGAGCAGCCCTTTGTGCAGCACCTGATGGAGCTGCGCGACCGCCTGGTCAAGGCCATCATCGCCGTGGGCGTGGCCGCTGCCGTGCTGTTCGTCTACCCCGGCCCTGGCCCGCTCTACGACCTGCTGGCCGCGCCGCTGGTGGCGCACCTGCCGCAGGGCTCGACGATGATCGCCACTTCGGTGATCTCGCCCTTCATGGTGCCGCTCAAGATCCTGCTCATGGCGGCTTTCCTGCTGGCGCTGCCAGTGGTGCTGTGGCAGGTCTGGGCCTTCGTGGCGCCAGGCCTGTACGCGCACGAAAAGCGCATGGTGCTGCCGCTGGTGATTTCCAGCACAGTGCTGTTCCTGGTGGGCGTGGCGTTCTGCTACTTCTTCGTGTTCGGCCAGGTGTTCAAGTTCATCCAGAGCTTCGCCCCCAAGAGCATCACCGCCGCGCCGGACATCGAGGCCTACCTGGGTTTCGTGCTGACCATGTTCCTCGCCTTCGGCCTGACATTCGAGGTGCCGATCGCCGTGGTCGTGCTGGCGCGCCTGGGCGTGGTCAGCGTGGACAAGCTCAAGAGCCTGCGTGGCTACTTCGTCGTCGTGGCCTTCATCGTCGCGGCCATCGTCACGCCGCCGGACGTGGTCTCTCAACTGGCGCTGGCCGTCCCGATGTGCCTGCTCTACGAATTGGGCATATGGGCTGCGCAGCTGTTCATACGCCACACCAAGGCGCCGGACGAGGACGCGCCGCAGTCGGCTTCGTCTTCCTGAAAAGCCTGACGCCCGCTTCAGCGGCGCTGTTGGTGCGGACGGGTGCCCGGGGTCACGCTCAGCTGTGTGCGCGCGTCGCCGCGCTGCAGTTCAAAGCTGGCCGGCTTGCCGGGTGTGAGCGCGGCCACCGCCGTGAGCAGCTGCGAGGCGTTGCCCACCGCCTTGCCCTGCACGTTCAGGATCACGTCGCCCGGGCGCAGGCCGGCCTGTGCCGCCGGCCCGCCCTGCAGCACCCCGGTAATGATGACGCCCGCCGTCGCCTGCACGCCGAAGATGTGGGCCAGTTCGGGCGACAGCTCGCTCGGCTCCACGCCGATCCAGCCGCGCGTGACCTGGCCGTCGCGCACGATGCCATCGAGCACCAGCTTGGCAGTCGAAACCGGAATGGCAAACCCGATGCCCAGGCTGCCGCCCGAGCGCGAGTAGATGGCGGTGTTGATGCCCATCAGGTTGCCCTGCACGTCCACCAGTGCTCCGCCAGAGTTGCCCGGGTTGATGGCCGCATCGGTCTGGATGAAGTTCTCGAAGGTGTTGATGCCCAGCTGGTTGCGCCCCAGCGCGCTGACGATGCCGCTGGTGACCGTCTGGCCCACGCCGAACGGGTTGCCTATGGCCAGCACCTGGTCGCCCACGGCTAGCTGGTCGGAGTTGCCCAGCACGATCACGGGCAGCTTGTCGAGCGTGATCTTGAGCACGGCCAGATCGGTTTCCGGGTCGGTGCCGATCACGCTGGCGCTGGCGCGGCGGCTGTCGGCTAGCGTGACTTCGATCTCGTCGGCGCCTTCGACCACATGGTTGTTTGTCAGGATGTAGCCGTCGGGGCTGATGATGACGCCGCTGCCCAGTCCGGTCTGCGCCTGTGTGCCCTGGTCGCCGAAGAAGAAGCGGAACCAGGGGTCGTTGTTGCGCGGGTTGCGGATTTCCTTGCTGGTGTTGATGCTGACCACCGCCGGCGCCGCCTTGCGCGCCGCCGCGCTGAAGCTGCCCGCGGCCGGCTGGGCGTTGTCCGACGGAGGCGCTTCGAGCAGGGCGATGCCTGCGCTGCTGCGCGTCATGCCGCCTTGCAGCCAACCGGGCTGCAGGGTGGCGACGACGAAATAGGCCGCGACGAAAACCGTGACGACCTGGGAAAACAGCAACCAGTAGCGCTTCATGAAGGAGGACGGGCGAGGACAACGGATGCGCCATTGTCGCGCGTTTGTACCGCTGGCTTGGGCACAATCGCAGCATGATTGAACGCCAACCGCTACTGCAGCACTTCGATGGACTGCTGCAACCCGAACGCTTCAAGGACTATGGCCCCAACGGCCTGCAGGTCGAGGGCCGGGCCACGGTCGCGCGCATCGTCAGCGGCGTGACGGCCAGCCGGGCGCTGATCGACGCGGCGATTGCACTGCAGGCCGACGCCATCTTCGTGCACCATGGGCTGTTCTGGCGCGGGCAGGACGGGCGCGTCGTTGGCTGGATGAAGCAGCGCTTGCAGCGTCTGCTGGCGCACGATATCAACCTGTTTGCCTACCACCTGCCGCTGGACGCGCACGCCGAACTGGGCAACAACGCGCAACTGGGCCAGCGCCTGGGCTGGCAGGCCAATTGCCGTTTTGGCGAGCAGGAGCTGGGCTTTGCTGCGCCCGCCGAGTACGCCGGGGCCGACGATCTGGCGGCACACGTGCAGGCTGTACTGGGCCGCAGCGTGACGTTGGCAGCGCCCGAGGAGCGGCGCCCCATACGCCGCGTGGCGTGGTGCAGCGGCGGGGCCCAAGGTTTCTTCGAGGCGGCGATTGCCTGCGGCGCCGATGCCTTTGTGACGGGCGAAATCTCGGAACCCCAGGCGCACCTGGCGCGCGAGACAGGTGTTGCCTTCATCGCCGCCGGGCACCACGCCACCGAGCGCTACGGCGCCCCCGCAGTGGCTGCGCACGCTGCTGCTGCGCTGGGGCTGGAGCATGTCTTCATCGACATCGACAACCCTGCATGACCGGATCCGCCATGCACGCACAACCCATTGCCATCACCCAGGGCGACAGCGCCGGCATTGGCCCGGAGATCATCGCCAAGGCGTTTCGCGATGCGCCGGATGCCATGCGCGGCTGCTTTGTCGTTGGCGACCTGGCCACGCTGCGCCGCGCCGGCGGCTGCATCATCCGATCCGGCCAGGCCAGCCTGCCGGTGGTGCTCATTGCCCAGCCATCCCAGCTCGATCAGGTGCCGCCGCGCTGCGTGCCGCTGTGGCAACTGCCCGGCGTACCTGGCCCGCAGCCGTTCGGCGCGGTCAGCGGCGTGGCCGGGCAGGCCGCTGCGGCCTGCGTGCAGTGGGCCGCGCGCGCGGCGCTGGCCGGCCAGGTCGCCGCCATGGTGACCGCGCCCTTGCACAAGGAGGCGCTGGCCGCCGCCGGCGTGGACTTTCCTGGGCATACCGAATTGCTGCAGGCCGAGGCGGCGCGCCACGCGGGCGTCGCCGTCGAGCAGATGCCGGTGCGCATGATGCTGGCCAGCGATGAACTGCGTACCGTGTTGGTGAGCATTCACGTATCGCTGCGCGACGCGATCGCGGCCGTAACGCGCGACGGCGTGCTGCAGAGCCTGCGCATTACCCACGCGGCGCTGTCGCGCGCGCTGGGGCGGGCGCCGCGTATCGGCGTGGCAGGGCTGAATCCGCATGCCGGCGAGGGCGGGCTGTTTGGCCGCGAGGAGCTGGACATCATCGCCCCCGCCATTGCGCAGGCGCGTGCCGAGGGAGTGGATGCGGCCGGCCCCTTTGCGCCCGACACGGTGTTCATGCGCGCGCGCAGCGCGCCGGGGCATCCGGGCGAGTTCGACGTGGTGCTGGCCATGTACCACGACCAGGGGCTGATTCCGGTGAAGTACCTGGGAGTCGACAAAGGGGTGAACGTGACCCTGGGCCTGCCGTTGGTGCGCACCAGCCCGGATCACGGAACCGCCTTCGATATTGCAGGCCGGGGTGTAGCCGACCCGGCCAGTCTGATCGAGGCGGTGCTGATGGCCAAGCAGCTCGGCGGCTGGCGTTGAGCCCGGGTGTGTGCTCAATCCCTCTTCAGGCTGTCGCGGATTTCGCGCAGCAGCTGGATGTCTTCGGGCGTCGCAGGCGCTTCCTCGGGGGCGGCCGGCGCTTCACGTTTGAGGCGGTTGATCTGCTTGACCATCACGAAGATGATGAACGCCAGAATGACGAAGTTCACGGCGACGGTGATGAAGTTGCCGTAAGCAAAGACTGGAACGCCTGTTTTTTTCAGTTCGGCCAGCGTCATGGCCGTACCATCGGGCACTTTGCCGAGCACCAGAAACAGATTGGAAAAATCCAGCTTGCCAAACACCAGGCCGACCAGGGGCATGATCAGGTCGGCCACGACGGAGTCGACGATCTTGCCGAAGGCGCCGCCTATGATGACGCCGACAGCCAGATCGATCACGTTGCCCTTGACGGCAAATTCCTTGAATTCCTGTGCAATGCTCATGGAGTACCCTCTGAAGTGGATGAAAACGCCAGAGTATTGCCGGGTTTTGGCGGATAGCGGGAAGCTGGGATAAGCATTTTCACTCCGCTACAATTTGTGATTGATCCCCCATAGTCAAAGCATACCGAGGACCCCATGAGTGAAACCCCAAACGACCCCAGCAAGCGGACGTGGTTGATTGCGTCCGGTTGCGCCGGGGCGGTAGGCGGCGTGGCCGTCGCAGTCCCTTTCGTGAGCACTTTCCAGCCTTCCGAGAAGGCCAAGGCTGCAGGCGCTGCGGTCGAGGTGGATATTTCCGGGCTTCAGGCGGGAGAGAAGCTCACGGTGGAATGGCGCGGCAAACCCGTGTGGATCATCAAGCGCACCCCCGAGCAATTAGCGGAACTGCCCAAGCTCGATGACCAGTTGGCTGACCCGAAGTCGCTGCGCCACCCCGACGAACTCACGCCTCCTTACGCGCGCAACGAATGGCGCTCGATCAAGCCCGAGGTTCTGGTGGTCGTGGGCATCTGCACGCATCTGGGCTGCTCTCCCTCGGACAAGTTCACGCCGGGCCCGCAACCCTCGCTGCCCGATAACTGGCAGGGCGGCTTCCTGTGCCCTTGCCATGGCTCCACGTTCGACATGGCGGCTCGGGTGTTCAAGAACAAGCCCGCCCCGGACAACCTGGAGGTGCCGCCCCACATGTACCTGTCGGAGACCAAGCTCCTGATCGGTGAAGACAAGAAGGCTTGAGGGAGAGACCATGGCTGCCTATCGCGAATTCAAGGATGTCTCCCCCAACGCCTCGGCTGGCGCCAAGGCGATGAACTGGCTGGAGAACCGCTTCCCCACGGCGTTCGACGCCTACAAGGTGCACATGTCGGAGTACTACGCTCCGAAGAACTTCAACTTCTGGTACATCTTCGGCTCGCTGGCCCTGCTGGTGCTGGTGATCCAGATCGTCACCGGCATCTTCCTGGTGATGCACTACAAGCCCGACGCCGCCAAGGCGTTCGAGTCCGTCGAGTACATCATGCGCGACGTGCCCTGGGGCTGGCTGATCCGATACATGCACTCCACGGGCGCCTCGGCGTTCTTCGTGGTGGTCTACCTGCACATGTTCCGTGGCCTGCTCTACGGCAGCTACCGCAAGCCGCGCGAGCTGGTGTGGATCTTCGGCTGCGCCATCTTCCTGTGCCTGATGGCCGAGGCCTTCATGGGTTACCTGCTGCCCTGGGGCCAGATGTCGTACTGGGGCGCCCAGGTGATCGTGAACCTGTTCTCGGCCATTCCCTTCATCGGTCCCGACCTGGCCCTGCTGATCCGCGGCGACTACGTGGTGGGCGACGCCACGCTGAACCGCTTCTTCAGCTTCCACGTGATCGCCGTGCCGCTGGTGCTGCTGGGCCTGGTGGTGGCGCACTTGCTGGCGCTACACGACGTGGGCTCCAACAACCCCGACGGCATCGAGATCAAGGGCCCCGGCAAGCCGGTGGATGCACATGGCCATCCGCTTGACGGCGTTCCGTTCCATCCTTACTACACCGTGCACGACATCTTCGGCGTCTGTGTATTCCTGTTCATCTTTTCGGCCGTGATCTTCTTCGCGCCCGAGTTCGGCGGCTACTTCCTGGAGTACAACAACTTCATCCCGGCAGACCCGCTCAAGACGCCCGCGCACATCGCTCCGGTGTGGTACTTCACGCCGTTCTACTCGATGCTGCGTGCCATCACCAGCGAGATGATGTACGCGCTGATCGCCTGCGTGGTGGCCGGCTCGGGCTATGCCGTCTTCAAGAGCCGGATGCCCGGCTTCGTCAAGACGGGGGTTGTTGTCGCGGCCGCCGTGGTGATCGCGCTGATGCTTTCCATCGATGCCAAGTTCTGGGGTGTGGTGGTCATGGGTGGTGCTGTGATCATCTTGTTTTTCCTGCCCTGGCTCGACCAGAGCCCGGCACGCTCGATACGCTATCGCCCCACGTGGCACATGTACCTGTATGCGGTGTTCGTGGTGGTGTTCGTGATCTTGGCCTACCTGGGCGTCAAGCCCCCATCGCCCGTCGGCGAGCGCGTTTCACAGGTGGGAACGCTGTTCTACTTCGGCTTCTTCTTGCTGATGCCCTGGTGGACGCGCCTTGGCACGCCCAAGCCAGTTCCTGAGCGCGTCACGTTCAAGCCCCATTGAGCCGGAGACCAGAACAATGAAGAAACTCATCCTCACGTTGATCGCCGCGTTAGGCCTGGCAGCTGTGGCGCAGGCCTCTGAAGGCGGTATCGCCTGGGACAAGGCTCCCGTAGACGTTGCCAACCAGGCATCGTTGCAAAACGGCGCTAAGCTGTTTGTCAACTACTGCCTGAGCTGCCACTCGGCCGCCTTCATGCGCTTCAACCGTTTGAAGGACATTGGCTTGACCGATCAGCAGATCAAGGACAATTTGCTGTTCACCACCGACAAGGTGGGCGAGACCATGAAGGCCGCTATCGATCCACACCAAGCCAAGGCCTGGTTTGGCGCCAATCCACCCGACCTGACGGTGATTGCGCGTTCGCGTGCTGGCGGCGGTGGCAGCGGAGCAGACTATTTGTATACTTTTCTGCGTTCGTTCTATCGTGATGACACCAAGGCGACTGGCTGGAACAACATGGCGTTTCCCAGCGTAGGTATGCCGCATGTGTTGTGGCAACTGCAGGGCGAACGCAAGCCCATCTTCCAGGAGGTCGAAAGTCACGGCAAGACCGAACATGTCCTCAAGGGGTGGGAGCAACTGACGCCCGGCACAATGAATGCGCAGCAGTACGACAAGGCAGTTGGTGATCTGGTGAACTATCTGCAGTGGATGGGAGAGCCCGCACAAAATACTCGTATACGCATTGGCGTTGGTGTTCTGATGTTCCTGGCGCTGTTCACCTTCATCGCCTGGAGGTTGAACGCTGCGTTCTGGAAGGACGTCAAGTAGATTGCTGACCGCTATTGCACGCCAGGCGTGAAAAGCCTGTTCAGAGTGGGCGCCACGGCGCCCACTCTTTTGATTTTTAGGAGCCGCTCACCATGATGGTGCTTTACTCGGGTACGACGTGCCCCTTTTCCCACCGTTGCCGATTTGTGCTGTTTGAAAAAGGCATGGACTTTGAAATTCGCGACGTCGACCTGTATAACAAGCCGGAGGACATCAGCGTTATGAACCCCTACGGCCAGGTGCCCATCCTGGTCGAGCGCGACCTGATCCTGTACGAATCGAACATCATCAACGAGTACATCGACGAACGCTTCCCGCACCCGCAACTGATGCCGGGCGATCCGGTGGATCGCGCGCGCGTGCGCCTGTTCCTGCTGAATTTCGAGAAAGAGCTGTTTGTGCATGTGAATACCCTGGAGTCACGCGCCAGCAAGGGCAACGAAAAGGCGCTGGAAAAGGCCCGCGCTCACATCCGCGACCGTCTAACGCAGCTCGCGCCGGTGTTCCTGAAGAACAAGTACATGCTGGGCGAGGGTTTTTCCATGCTCGACGTGGCCATTGCTCCGCTGCTGTGGCGCCTGGATTACTATGGCATCGAACTGTCCAAGAATGCGGCACCGCTACTTAAGTATGCTGAGCGGATCTTCTCGCGCCCGGCCTATATCGAGGCGTTGACCCCTTCCGAGAAGGTGATGCGCAAATAAGCGCGTCCCTCCCTCTGTCCAGAAGTCGCCCATACCTTATGAATGCCCAGGCATTGCCATCCACTCGCCCCTATCTGATCCGTGCACTATATGAATGGTGCGTGGATAACGGCTTTACGCCCTACGTGGTGGTGCGTGTCAACGATTCGGTCAGGGTGCCTCGCGAATACGTCAACAACGGCGAAATCGTGCTCAACGTCAGCTACGACGCAACCAATGCCCTGCAACTGGGCAACGATTTCATTGAGTTCAAGGCACGCTTTGGTGGCAGGCCGCACGACATTCTGGTTCCCATCCGCAGGGTGATTGCCATCTACGCGCGGGAAAACGGGCAGGGTATGGCCTTTCCTTTGGAGGATGAGCCGGAACTGGATGTCGGCCTATCTCCACAGCAGGGTGATCCTGCCACCGAAGCTGCTGGTAAGGGCGTGGCGGACAGTGCGCCGCGCAATCCAGTGCAATTGCAATCCATCGACGGGTCGGCAGGTGACGCTGATGATGGTGGCACGCGACCACAGCCCCCGGCAGGTGGTGGCCGCCCATCTCTCAAGCGGGTGAAGTAATTCGTCCTGGCTATCGCAGTCGAGAGGTTGGATGATTGAAATTTTCGTTGGCTAGGCCACGGTTGCCGAGCCATGCGTTTTTACTCGATAGAATCCAGCGTTCGCCGGTTTAGCTCAGTTGGTAGAGCACCCGCCTTGTAAGCGGTAGGTCGTCAGTTCGAATCCGACAACCGGCACCATCTCCCTCGATTCCCTCTCTTTAGAGAGCCTTGTGCAGGGCGCAGGTTTGAATTTTCAGGCGGATCGAGGTAACCTTCAGCCCCCGATGCCGTAGATGCGCCTGTAACGCGGGGGTAAGCTGGCGTAGTTTGGCAGCCACCGCGTTGCTGCCGACCAGCAGGCACCAGCAGCCTTCTTCGTAAGGGCCGGCCTGTACGGCAGCGCGTAGCGTGGGGGGAAGCAGTTCCTGCACTGCTTCCAGCCGATCATTGGACTCTTGGACAAGGGCCGTCAGTCGTGCCAGGGTAGGTGATTCTTGGCTGGCCTGCTGTACTGAGATAGCGTAATGACGACGGTTCATTGCTCTTTCTGTCCAACGCCATGAGGAGGGAGCGTTTTGCAGATCATTATCGCGGATGCGCGCCTGGCCCGTAGCCGAACCATCGATATTGGTGGATTGCATTTGCTGAGCCTGGCTCTTGGAGTGGTACTGGCGCTCTCGTTGTTGATTGCGGCTGCGTACCATTGGTTCTTTCTGCAAGGCGTGCGCGAAGGCTGGCCAATAGTGGGAACAGTTGTGCGCGAATTGACGCAGGATCAGGCGCAGCAGCGTGAACGTTTCATGCGGGCCAATATTGATGCCATGGCGCGCAAGCTCGGCGAGATGCAGGCACGTGTCATGCAACTCGAATCGCTGGGTTCGCGTGTCATGGGATTGGCGGGACTGCCGGCGCCGCAGACCTCGCAGCCGCCAGGGCAAGGGGGGGCACTGGTGGCAAGCCGTGCACTGTCGATGGCTGAGTTGGATGCCGCATTGAGCGACCTGGCGAACATTACCGAGCGCAATTCCGAATGGATGACGGCGGCGGAGTCGCGCCTGTTTGACCAGCGCATCCGCAAATTCATGATTCCCACGCACAAGCCCATTGGCTCAAGCGTGGCGGGGTCGGGTTTTGGCTGGCGCATCGATCCATTCACGGGTCGCTCGGCGTTACACACCGGGACTGATTTTCCTGCCCCTCAGGGAACCGCCATACTGGCTGCGGCCGGAGGGGTCGTGGTCACGCAGGAATTCCACCGGGAATACGGCAACATGGTCGAGATCGATCACGGTAACCGTATCATCACGCGTTACGCCCACGCATCCAAAACTCTGGTCAAGCGTGGAGATCTGGTGCGGCCCGGGCAGCAAATCGCAGAGGTTGGCACTACTGGGCGTTCTACGGGGCCGCATCTGCATTTCGAAGTGTGGGTGCAGGGAATGGTGCAAAACCCGCAAAAATTCCTCACGGCTGGCAGCGATCTGCCGATCAACGAGGGGAGTGTGGCCCGCCAGCCACCGGCGGCAGTGGCGCAAAGGTAGAATTCCAAGTTTGGTTTGTACTGCCGTGCTTGCGTAGGCTTGCAATTGGCGGTATCGATCCCACCTGGTTTATTTCATCTTAGGAATTCCGGTCGCTCTGCCTCTTTGTGTGGGTTAGCGCGGTCGTGCACGCATGGCAACCAATTTCCTCACCAAATTATTTGGCAGTCGCAACGATCGGTTGCTCAAGCAGTATCGCAAGACGGCAGCCCGCATCAACGCGTTGGAGCCGGAGTATGAAAAACTGAGCGACGAGGAATTGCGCGGCAAGACGCAGGAATTCAAGGAACGTGTCGCCAAGGGGGAATCGCTGGACGATCTGCTGCCCGAGGCGTTTGCCGTGGTGCGCGAAGGTTCCAAACGCGTCATGAAGATGCGCCACTTTGACGTGCAGTTGATCGGTGGCATGGCGCTGCACTACGGCAAGATCGCCGAGATGCGTACCGGCGAGGGCAAGACGCTGACCGCTACGCTGCCGGTGTACTTGAACGCGCTGTCGAACAAGGGCGTGCACGTGGTGACGGTGAACGACTATCTGGCGGGGCGTGACGCCCAATGGATGGGGCGGCTGTACAACTTCCTGGGGCTGACGGTGGGCATCAACCTGCCGCAGATGCCACGTGAGGAGAAACAGGCGGCCTATGCTGCTGACATCACCTACGGTACGAACAACGAATACGGGTTTGACTATTTGCGCGACAACATGGTGTACGACGCGCGCGAGCGTGTGCAGCGCAAGCTCAATTACGCCATCGTGGACGAGGTGGACTCGATTCTGATCGACGAGGCGCGTACCCCACTCATCATCAGCGGCCAGGCGGATGACCATACGGCCATGTACGTGGCCATGAACAAGGTGGTGCCGCTGCTCACGCGCCAGGAAGGCGAGGCCGATCCGCGCACGGGCGAGGGCGTCATCAAGCCCGGCGACTTCACCGTGGACGAGAAGACGCACCAGGTGTTCCTGACCGAGCAGGGCCACGAGAACGCCGAGCGTATCCTCGCGAGCCAGGGGCTAACCCCCGAGGGGGCGTCTCTCTACGATCCGGCCAATATCGCGCTGGTGCATCACTTGTACGCGGCGCTGCGCGCCAACCACCTCTACCACCGCGACCAGCACTATGTGGTGCAGAACGGCGAAATCGTCATCGTCGATGAGTTCACCGGTCGCCTGATGGCTGGGCGGCGCTGGAGCGAGGGCTTGCACCAGGCGGTGGAGGCCAAGGAGGGCGTGGAGATTCAGGCCGAGAACCAGACGCTGGCTTCGATCACCTTCCAGAACTATTTCCGTCTCTACAACAAACTGTCGGGCATGACGGGGACTGCCGATACGGAGGCGTACGAGTTCCAGGAAATCTACGGCTTGGAAACGGTCGTCATTCCTCCCAATCGTCCTAGCCGGCGCGACGACCAACTCGATCGCGTGTACAAGACCACGCGCGAGAAGTATGACGCTGCCATTGCCGATATTCGTGAATGCCATGAGCGCGGCCAGCCGGTGCTGGTGGGTACGACCTCCATTGAGAATTCCGAAATCATTGATCAGTTGCTGAACAAGGCGGGCCTGCCGCATCAGGTGCTCAATGCCAAACAGCATGCGCGCGAGGCCGATATCGTGGCGCAGGCGGGGCGCCCGGGCATGATTACCATTGCCACGAATATGGCTGGCCGCGGCACTGACATCGTGCTCGGTGGCAACGTCGAGAAGGAGATTTCCGCACTTGATTCCGATGCATCGCTTACGTCCGAACAGCGCGCTGCCAAGGCCGAGGAACTGCGCGCGCAGTGGAAACTCGACAATGAAAAGGTCGCGGCATTGGGCGGTTTGCGCATCATCGCCACGGAGCGGCATGAATCACGCCGCATCGACAACCAGTTGCGCGGCCGTTCGGGGCGGCAAGGCGACCCGGGCTCCTCGCGTTTCTATCTGAGCCTGGACGATTCGCTGATGCGCATTTTTGCCGGCGACCGCGTGAAGGCCATCATGGACAGGCTCAAGATGCCTGACGGCGAGGCCATCGAGGCGGGCATCGTCACGCGCAGCATCGAAAGCGCGCAGCGCAAGGTGGAGGGGCGCAACTTCGACATTCGCAAGCAGCTGCTGGAATACGATGACGTGGCGAACGAGCAGCGCAAGGTCATCTACCAGCAGCGCAACGAGATTCTGGACGAGCCTGAGCTTGCCGCGCTGATTTCGGCCATGCGCGACGGCTGCGCCGAAGATCTCGTGCGCCGCTACGTGCCCGCCGAGTCGGTCGAGGAGCAGTGGGATTTGCCGGGCCTGGAAAAAACCCTGGCCAGTGATTGGCAGTTGTCGATCGACCTTGCGAAGATGGTCGAGGGTTCCGATTCGGTTACCGACGAGGACATCCTGGAAGCCGTTCAAGGCGCCGCTCGGGACGCCTTCGAGGCCAAGGTGGCTCAGGTGGGGCAGGAGAACTTCACGCAGTTCGAGCGCATGGTGCTGCTGCAAAGCTTCGACACCAACTGGCGCGACCACCTCGCGGCGCTGGACTATCTGCGCCAGGGCATTCACCTGCGCGGGTATGCGCAGCAGCAGCCCAAGCAGGAATACAAGCGCGAAGCCTTCGAGATGTTCCGCATGCTGCTCGACCAGGTCAAGAACGAGGTCACTCGGCTGATGATGACGGTGCAGGTGCAGTCTAATGCGCAGATCGACCAGGCTGCCGAAGACATGGAAAAGCGCGCCGACCGGATTTCCAACGTGACCTATAGCGCGCCGACGGAAACCGGGGAGGTTGAAACCACCCCCGCGCAGGCAGGTGACGCGCTGCGGCAGGCTGCCGTCGATATGCGGGTGGGGCGCAACGACCCTTGCCCATGCGGCAGCGGCAAGAAGTACAAGCACTGCCACGGAAAGCTGTCGTAAGACAATGGAAAGCGCCCGCCTGATGGCCTGAGGCCCGTGGGCAAACGCCGCATCAGACGCATGGGCTTGGAGCCCATGTTTCTTTTTCAACAAGGGGTTGTTTATGCCAGTGAATCTCTGTGCTCCCGTTGCCGCGCACCTGCATCCTGTGCGCGGCGTGCGTATTGGCGTTGCGGAAGCTGGCGTGCGCAAGGCCGGGCGCAAGGATCTGACGGTATTCCTGCTCGACGAGGGCGCCACGGTGGCTGGTGTATTCACCAGCAACCGCTTCTGCGCGGCCCCGGTGCAGGTTTGCCGTGAGCATCTGGCTGGCGGCCAGTCGATTCGCGCCATGGTCGTCAATACCGGCAACGCCAACGCGGGCACGGGGGCCGATGGCTTGGCGCGTGCCCGCTCCACCTGTGCAACGCTGGCGGCAGAGTTGGGCGTTGCGCCGGCGCAGGTGCTGCCGTTTTCCACTGGCGTGATCATGGAAACCTTGCCGATCGAGCGCATTGCCGCAGGCCTGCCCGCTGCGCTGGCGGATGCGCAGCCTGCGCATTGGGCGCGCGCCGCCGAAGGCATCATGACGACGGACACCCTGCCCAAGGCAGCGAGCCGCCAGGTCAGCATCGGTGGCACCATAGTCACCGTAACGGGAATCTCCAAGGGGGCAGGCATGATTCGCCCGAACATGGCGACCATGCTGGGTTTCGTGGCGACGGACGCCGCCATTGCGCCTGCATTGCTGCAGCCGCTGGTACGCGAGCTGGCGGAGCAGTCGTTCAACCGCATCACCATCGACGGCGATACCTCGACGAATGATTCCTTTGTCCTGGTTGCCACGCACCAGGCCGGCAATGCGCCCATCGCCAGCCTGGATAGCGCCGAGGCGGGCGTGCTCAAGACAGCCTTGCTGGAGGTGGCGCAGCAACTGGCGCAGGCCATCGTGCGCGACGGCGAGGGCGCGACCAAGTTCATCACCGTGTGCGTGGAAGGCGGCCAAAGCGCCGAGGAATGCCGCCAGGTGGCTTATGCCATCGCGCACTCGCCGTTGGTCAAGACGGCCTTCTATGCCAGCGACCCCAACCTGGGGCGCATCCTGGCAGCTGTTGGCTACGCCGGCATTGCCGATCTGGATCAATCCCGGATCGATCTGTACCTGGACGATGTGCACGTGGCGACGCAAGGCGGGCGCCACCCTGCATACCGGGAGGAAGACGGCCAGCGCGTGATGCAGCAAAGCGAAATTACGGTACGCGTAAAACTGGGGCGCGGTACAGCACAGGATCAGGTCTGGACCTGTGATCTGAGCCACGAATACGTGACCATCAACGCCGATTACCGCTCTTGAGTGTTATTGAATATATAGCTGCTCGCGCTTTATTCATGAGCCTTACAGGCCAATATGATCAATAATATTGAAAACCTGCTGATTCGTGCCGAACGGTTGCTTGAACGCCTGGAGTCGGTGCTGCCCTTGCCGCTGCGCGCCCCCGATTGGTCGCAGGCCGTGGCTTGGCGCTATCGGCGGCGCGCCGGCGGGCACGGCGCGCTGGAACCGGTACGCCAACTGGCCAGCCTGGGACTGGCCGATCTGAAGGAGATCGACGCGCAAAAAGACAAGATCCGGCGCAATACCGAGCAGTTCGTAGCCGGGCGCCCGGCCAACAATGTGCTGCTGACGGGGGCACGTGGTACCGGCAAGTCCTCGCTCATCAAGGCCTGCCTGAATGCCTATGCACCTCAGGGTTTGCGCCTGATCGAAGTCGACAAGGCCGACATCACCGATCTGCCGGATATCGTTGCCCTGGTGGCTGATAGGCCGGAAAAATTCATCATCTACTGCGACGACCTGAGTTTCGAGGAGGGCGAGTCCGGCTACAAGGCGCTCAAGTCGATCCTCGACGGCTCCGTGGCAGCAGGTACGCCGAACGTGCTGATCTATGCGACCAGCAACCGCCGTCACCTGCTGCCCGAGTACATGAAGGAGAACCTCAGCTATACCCATACCGATGATGGCGAGGTGCACCCAGGCGAGGTTGTCGAAGAAAAGATCTCGCTGTCGGAGCGTTTTGGCTTGTGGGTCAGCTTCTATCCGTTCAGCCAGGACGAATACCTGGCCATTGTTGCGCAATGGCTGGCTGCACTGGGTGTAGGTGCTGCTGAAATCGAAGCGGCGCGGCCCGAAGCGCTGGTCTGGGCGCTGGAACGTGGTTCGCGCTCGGGGCGTGTGGCCTGGCAGTTTGCGCGTGACTATGCGGGGCGCGGGTATGGTTGAGGCCGCCGCGCCGCGCCGCCATACCGAGGTGGCCGTAGGTATCTTGCTGCGCGAAGACGGTGCAATGCTGCTGGCCACCAGACCCGAGGGAAAGCCTTGCTCTGGCTATTGGGAATTTCCGGGAGGGAAGATCGAATCGGGCGAGAGCGTGGAGCAGGCCTTGCGCCGCGAGTTGCTGGAGGAACTGGGTATCACCATCGGCTCTGCTACGGTCTGGAAAGTGACCGAGCATGATTATCCGCATGCCTTGGTGCGCCTGCATTGGTGCAAGGTTTGGCATTGGAGTGGCGAGTTCGAGATGCGGGAAGGCCAGACCATCGAATGGCAGAGCTGGCCGCCGTCGGTCAGACCGCTTCTGCCCGGCGCCTTACCGGTGCTGGAATGGCTGGCGCAAGAGCGTGGAGAACGGTTCGACCTCGGGGATTTTGAGTAATCCGCCGCTTGTAGCTTGCTGTATGTGCTGTGCAGGCGAGCCTATGTTTCGTCTTGTGGCGGTGTTTGTATTGCTACCCGAAAGTCTTCGCTGGCCCACGCACCAAGATCAATCTGTCGGCAGCGCAAGCAGCAAAAGGGACGGTACGAGTTGGCCGGGGCGAACAGGCTGGGATTGCCACAAGTGGGGCAGGGAACGTATCTGGTTGCGCTGTCGCCTCTGGTGTCCTGAGGCATGGGTATTGTCGTGTTCAGGCGCATAGCGTGAGTTCGAAGGATGCATCTTCGGTGCAGGGGGTTAAGCGGCCCCCTTCTTCCTGGCGCATCAGCCGTACCGAGACGATCAGGCGATTGCCGCTGATCTCTGGAATCAGTTGTAGTGCAGGGTCGATTCGTAGGCGCAGCAGCTGAAAGCTGCGCCCTTGTGGCAGGTTTTGCTGAAACTGTCCGTGCTCGGCAGCCACTTTTTGCGGGACACCCGCGTCGCGCATGAGCCTGAGTAGCAGCAGCACCGATTCGGCCAGCGGCGCGAGTGAGACTGTCCATTGCTGCAGATCTGTCTGGCGCTGCTGCACGGGGAGATGCTGCCAGGCGTAATACCCCGGCAGATCGAAGCCGCATGTGCCGCCAGGGATGCCCATACGGCTGCGGATGCTCATGAGCCAGTCGTTTTCCGTCAAGGGCTGCCCCGCCTTGCCGTTCTGGCTGGTCAGTGCAACACGGTTTTGCTCCAGCTGCTCCAGAATGCCGTCGAGTGCCACTTCGGAAATACCGGGATTGCCGCGATAGGCGTCGAGCTGATGCTTGTGGCGCTCCAGATCCTTGAGAACGTCCGCTTTGAGATCGGCGCGTGCAGCCACATCCATGATCTCGAAGATGGTGACCAGCGCGTAGTGGTGATCCAACGGATGAGTGCGCGGCATCAATTCACCAAGGCGCCGCAACAGCTGCTCCAGTCGCAAATAGGTTCTCAGGCGTTCGTTGAAAGGGTATTCGTAGAGGATCACGCGGTGAGTTTCCTGAGAAGCTCTGTGGTATGGGTGCAACCACGCTTGGGTGGATGATTGCCGTCGCACATGCCAGACAACAGGGGCTTTATCATAGCCCGAACCATGCTGCTATTTCTTGCGCACGCATGTTCAATTCTGCAAGACTGATGTCTTCGTTGAAGACCACGATATCGGCCATCGAGCGGCGCATCGCCCGGCTGCTTTGCGTTGTCATAATGCTACGAATGGTTTCAACAGGCAAATTGTTGCGCTGTTGTACGCGTCGTTCCTGGGTGTCTTCCAGACAATCAACCACCAATACTGCATCGAGTCTCATGGGCCAGTGAGCCGACTCCGTCAGTAAAGGGATGTCCAGCGCAATAAGCTGCTGACCTGCTGCACATGCGGCCGCTTCGGCCTGTTCGATGGTTGCATGCACCAATGGGTGGATGATTTCCTGCAGGCGCGTACGAGCCCCTGCGTCCGTGAACGCCAAGGCGCGCATCCGATCCCGGTTCAAGGCGCCATCATGGCCGATGAAATCAGTACCGAATACCTGCTGTATGGCAGGTATTGCGCTGCCGCCGGGCTGCGTTGTCGCGCGAGCTATTGCGTCCGCGTCGATAAGAGTCGCACCATGGCGTTGCAGCATGGAGGAAAAAGTGCTTTTACCACTACCTATTCCGCCGGTTACCCCCAGCCTGATGCAGCCAACGGACATTCAAAGGCTCAGCATGGAAAGAATGTGTCGCATGACGCTTTCAGGCCCCCATAGCATGGCGGCGAAGCCACCTCCTGCCAGAAAGGGGCCGAACGGCACGTATTTACCACCGCGCAGATTGCTGGTGAGTTTCATGGCAATACCGATTACGGCGCCAATCACTGAAGCCAGCAAGATGATCGGCACTAAGGCCTGCCAACCAAACCAGGCGCCGAGGGCTGCAAATAGCTTGAAATCGCCGTAACCCATGCCTTCCTTGCCCGTTGCCAGCTTGAATCCCCAATACACGATCCATAGAGATAGGTAGCCGGCGATGGCGCCGAGCACCGCAGATGGCAAGGGGGTAGCGATCCAATGCAGGGTTGCACCTAATAGGCCGGCCCAGAGCAGCGGCAAGGTAATATCGTCTGGTAGCAGCGTAGTGTCCCAGTCTATGCAAGCCAGCGAGAGTAGGGCAGCAGAGAAGCCAGACCACATGAGTGTAGCCGGTGTCCACCCCCACTTCTGGGCGCAAATGAAGAACAGGGCTCCTGTGACCAGTTCTACCGCTGGATAGCGCGGGCTAATGCGCGCCTTGCATTGCGAGCAGCGCCCGCGTAAGGCGACGTAGCTCAGCACAGGGATGTTCTCAAACCAGCGTATCTCATGCCCGCAATCCGGGCAACGGGAACGAGGGGCCCACAGGTTGAAAGTACTGCTTGTATTGGAAGAGATACTCACCTCATTCAAAAGGCCTGCCTCGCTGGCGTATTGCCGGCACTCCGTTTCCCATTGGCGCTCCATCATCCGCGGCAGGCGATGAATCACTACATTGAGAAAACTGCCAATCAACAAGCCCATGACACCCATGATCGAGGCATCCAGCGTCTCCGACCCGACCATCAGACGACCTGACCCAGCTTGAAGATAGGCAGGTACATGGAGACGACGATGCCGCCGATGATGGTACCCAGGAACACGATGATGATGGGCTCCATCAGACTGGACAGGCCCGCCACCATTTCGTCCACCTCCGCCTCATAAAAATCGGCAGCTTTGCCCAGCATGTGGTCTATAGAGCCTGACTCCTCTCCGATGGCGCACATTTGCAGCACCATCGACGGAAAGACGTTTGCGTTACCCATGGCCGCCGTCAGGCTGGTGCCGGTCGATACTTCCTGCTGGATCTTTTCCGTGGCAACAGCGTAGACCGAGTTGCCCGAGGCTCCACCCACCGAATCCAATGCTTCGACTAGGGGGACGCCAGCCGCAAACATTGTGGCAAGCGTGCGTGTCCAACGCGCCACGCAGGACTTGTCGATCAATGCGCCAAAGATCGGCATCTTCAACAGGAATCTGTCCATGGATCGCTGCATTTTCTCGCTGCGCTTCCACGCCTGCATAAAGAAATAGAAACCACCAGCGATTACACCAAAGATCAGCCACCAGTATTTAACGAAAATATCACTGATTGCCATCACAAAGAGTGTTGGTGCAGGCAGATCTGCGCCAAAATTTGCAAATACTTCCTTGAAAGCAGGAATGACGAAAATCATGATGATCGTGACGACGACAAAGGCGACGATGATTACTGAAATGGGATACATCAGAGCCGAACGGATTTTCGATTTAATGGCTTCCGTCTTCTCCATGTATGTTGCCAAGCGATCTAGAAGGGCTTCTAGAATACCAGCGGCCTCGCCTGCTTCGACAAGATTGCAATACAGGCTATCGAAGTACATTGGGTACTTGCGGAATGCTGCATTGAGCGAAGTACCTGTCTCGACATCGGTTCGGATGTCATTTAATAATTTTGTAACACTCGGATTGGTATTGCCGCGCCCAACGATGTCAAAGGATTGAAGCAAAGGCACGCCAGCCTTCATCATCGTGGCCATCTGTCGTGTGAAAAGGGCAATATCCTTGGGTTTGATTTTCTTGCCGGTGCTCATTCGGCGTTTTTTTATCTTCGTGGGTAGTACGCCTTGACGCCGCAAGGTTGCTTTGACTTGATTCTCACCAGAAGCGCGTACTTCCCCGCGAACGATCTTGCCGCTTCGATCCTTGCCTTCCCATTCGAATACGAAATCCTTAATATTCTTTGATGCTGCAGTAGCCATGTTGCCCCTCTTTGAATGTTTATTCGTTGGTGACAGCCAGAACTTCTTCCAGTGAGGTCAATCCGATCTTGGCTTTATATAAACCCGATTCACGCAGTGAGCGTACACCTTCGAGACGGGCTTGCTCGGCAATTTCCAGAGCGCTTCCATCGCGCAGAATAATGCGTTGAATTTCCTCTGAAATTGGCATGACCTGGTAAATCCCGACCCGACCCTTATAGCCATTGTTGCAGGATGAACAGCCCACAGGGCGATAGGTGACCCAACTCCCGTCGATTTCTTCTTCCTTGTAACCTGCTTCCAGCAGGTTTTCATGTGGAATGTCTGCGGGCGCCTTACAGTTGGGGCACAAGCGGCGTGCCAGACGCTGCGCGGTGATCAAGATCACGCTGGATGCGATGTTGAAGGGCGCGATGCCCATGTTGCGCATGCGTGTCAGCGTGGTCGGCGCATCGTTGGTGTGTAATGTGGAAAGAACCAAATGGCCGGTCTGTGCTGCCTTGATAGATATATCGGCAGTTTCCAGATCCCGAATTTCACCAACCATGATGATATCTGGATCTTGACGCAAAAATGATTTCAGCGCAGCGGCAAAGGTAAGACCAGCCTTTTCATTGACATTAACCTGATTGACGCCGGGAAGATTGATTTCAGAAGGATCTTCGGCTGTTGCGATATTGACGCCAGGCTTGTTAAGCAGGTTGAGGCATGTATAAAGCGAAACAGTCTTGCCCGAGCCTGTAGGGCCGGTAACGAGAATCATGCCATATGGCCGGCCGATAGCCTGGAGCAGCCGTTCTTTTTCGATGGGTTCATACCCCAAGGCGTCGATCCCCAGTTTTGCGCTGCTCGGATCCAGAATACGGATAACGATCTTTTCGCCGAACAGCGTTGGTAAGGTGCTGACGCGAAAATCGATGACCCTGTCAGGGCCAACCTTGAGTTTCATGCGCCCATCTTGCGGTACCCGCTTTTCCGATATGTCCAGGCGCGAGATGACCTTGATGCGAGATGCGAGCTTGTCTTTGATGGCAATAGGAGGAGATGCTATCTCGCGCAATTCTCCATCGATACGAAATCGAACGCGGTAGCTATGCTCATAGGGCTCAAAGTGCAAATCTGATGCGCGCATGTTGAACGCGTCCAGCAGCATCTTGTGCAGGAACTTGACGATTGGCGCATCTTCGACTTCTGTGACTGCAGCCTCTGCTTCTTCTGGTGCATCGTCTATGGATATTTCGCCAAATTCAAAATCCCCGCCACTGGTAATGCTCTCCAGTGATTCGCTAACACCTTTTGACGATGTTTCAACGAGCTTTATCAGCTTATCGTATTCGGCAATGATCCAGTCCACGCCCATCTGTGTCGTGAACTTGATTTTTTCGGCGGCTTCCTGATTCGTTGGATCGGCTGTTGCAACTATCAGTCGATTATTCCTCTTGTGGAGCGCAACGACGCAATAGGCATTGCATAGTTTGGTATCAAGCAAGTCCTTGGGCAGGCGATGTGGGTCAACGGCACCCAGATCCAGCAGTGGAGCGCCAAAAACCGAAGAAACCGTATGTGCCAGATCGCTGGCAGTGATGGCGCCGGAAGAAATAAGCTCGGCGATGAAACTGGTACGGCTTGTTTGTGATTTTTTGTAAATTTCCTCGGCGCTCTTTTGCCCCAGCTTTCCTGTGGTCATCAACGCGCGTGCCAAGCCGGGCAATGCAATTGCCGACGTATCTGTCTGTGTGGTATCTATGGTTGCCATGTACCGTTCGAACTTGTCTGAATAGGGAACCTTCCTATCATCGCCGATTGGTCATGGCCTGTACAGGAATGGGGGGCTGACTGCGTTGCAAAGAACGCAAGCCGCGCGCGGTAAACGCAGGGTGCAGGGTGTTGTTTGCTTCAGGGGGGATCGCTGAAGTTGACTGGCGCAGCCAACCTTGTATTGTCCGCCGGAGAGCAAAGCTATCACCGTCCTTGTCGTCCGCCATGTCGCGCAAAGATGCCGCCACGCTCTTGGGTGCACCCCGCCATGACCAGGTGCCTACACCCTCCAGCTCCTGGAAGGGCTGCCACCATTGGACGGTCTCGCTGCCGCGTTTGATCTTGCCCAGCTTGCCATCAACGGCGTGGTAGTCGTGCCGAGCGCACGACGAGAGGCGGATCGGTCGTGCCGCCCGCGCCATTCCATAGCTGCGATATATTGATTTCCGTCACAGACCATCCAAGAGGATCACATGTCGATCAAATCCATTCTGAAATCCACCGTGGCGGCCCTGGCGCTCGTGACCGGGGGGGCGGTGTTCGCGCAGGGCACGCCCATTGATGCGGCGGCGTTCGACGCGCTGGTCGCGCAGGGCCCCGTCGCCGACGCCGCGACCATCGCGTCGAGCACCTGGGCCAGCAAGATCAAGCAGGCCGGCAAGCTGCGCCTGGGCGGCACGCAGACCTCGAATCTGTTCTCGCTGCTCAATGAGAAGGACGGCAAGACGCGCGGCTTCGACGCGGGCCTGGCCCAGCTCATCACGCGCTACATCCTGGGCGACGGAGCCAAGTACCAGTTCACACAGGTGACCTCGTCCACGCGCGAGCAGGTGCTCGTGAACGACCAGGTGGACATGGTGTTCGCCACCTACTCCATCACCCCCGCCCGCGCCGAGAAAATTTCGTTCGCCGGTCCGTACTACACCTCGCAGGCCGGGGTGCTGGTCAAGGCGAGCAACAAAACGATCCAGTCGTACAACGATCTGGCCGGCAAGAAGGTCGCCACGCAGGCTGGCTCCACGGGGCCCGCGATCCTGGCGCAGTACGCGCCCAAGGCTGCCGTGCAGGAGTTCCAGACGCACCAGGAAGCACTCGATTCCCTGCGCCAGGGGCGCGTGGACGCCTACGTGACCGACCACACGCTGCTGCTCAACGCCCTGAGCCTCGGCACCGGAGACGCGCGGCTGGCGGGCGCGTCCTTTGGGGCGCAAGACCCCTACGGCGTCGGGCTGCCCAAGGGCTCGGACGGCGTGGCCTTCGTCAATGCCTTCCTGAAGAAGCTGGAGGCCGACGGCACCTGGGCCAAGCTCTGGACGATTTCCATCGGGCAGCGCACCGGCAGCACGGCTGTTCCGACGCCGCCTGCCCTCCCATAAGCGATGGGCGAGGTCTCCAGGCTGCTGTCCGGCTATGGGCCTGCCTTCGGGCAAGCCCTTTTGCTGACCTGGAAACTCACGGCCGTGTCGTTCGTGCCCGGCTTTCTGCTGGGCGTGGCCGTGACGGTGCTGCGGCTCCTGCCGCTGCCGCCGCTGCGCTTTGTTTTGACGGGCTACGTCGAGATCTTCCGCAACATTCCCAGCGTGGCGCTTCTGATCTTCATCGTGTTCGCGCTGCCCGATCTCAATGTCGTGATCGACTATGAACCCAGCGTGATCCTGACGCTGGCGCTGGTCTGCTCCGCGTTCACGGCGGACTACCTGCGCACGGGCATCAACACCATCCCCGGCGGCCAGATCGAGGCCGCGCTCAGTCTGGGCATGCGGCCGATGCGCATCGTCACGGTCGTGGTGCTGCCGCAGGCGCTGCGCGTGGTGGTGCAGCCGATGACCTCGCTGCTCATCGCGCTGATGCTGTCGACCTCGCTGGCGTCGCAGGTGCCGTATCCGGGCCGCGAACTCACCTCGCTCGTGTCCAAGGTCGCCAACGACTCCGCCGCAGGCATGGCCGCGTTCGCGGTGGCCGCTGCGATGTACGTGGCGACGGGGCTGCTCATCGCCTGGGCGGGCGCCGCCCTGGAAAAGAAGCTGCGGATACTGCGATGAGCCGCCCCCTGGAAGACATTCTGTTCGGTGCGCCAAGCCCCCGGGCCCGCGTCGTTGCACGGGTGGCGAGCGTGGCGGCGGCGGCCGTGCTGCTCCTGCTGGCCGGGGGCATCGTGTTCCAGTTCCATTCCGCGGGGCAGCTCGACGCCCGGTTCTGGGCGTTCTTCGCCTGGCCGACGACCTGGGCCTTCCTGGGCAAAGGACTGCTCGGCACGCTGGCATCGTCGGCCATGGCCGCCGTCATCGCGCTGACCCTCGGGCTGGTGCTGCTGGTAGGGCGCCTGGCGCGGACGCGGCTCGTGCGCTGGCCGAGCATCGCGGCCATCGAGTTCCTGCGCGGTACGCCGACGCTGCTGCTCATCTACGTGTGCTTTCTGGTGCTTCCGTCGGCCGGCGTCAAGCTGAGCACCTACTGGATGCTGACCCTGCCCATCGGCCTCTCCACCGCCGCCGTGGTGGCCGAGGTCTACCGCGCGGGCGTGCTTGCCGTTCCGCGCGGGCAGGCCGATGCCGCGCGCAGCCTGGGGCTGACCGAGGCCCAGGTTTTCTTCCACGTCGTCTTTCCGCAGGCCTTGCGCTATATCGTCCCGGCGCTGGTCGCGCAACTGGTCATCGTGGTCAAGGACACCACCTTCGGCTACGTCGTCACCTACGGCGAACTGATGCAGAACGCCAAGGTGCTCATCGCCAACTACCACGCGCTGGTGCCCGTGTACCTCGTCGTAGCGGCGCTTTACTGCCTCGTGAACTACGCGATATCGAGGGCGAGCCGGCGGCTTGGTGAGCCGATGCATTGACTATCGTTAATTCACAGATCGCGGGGGATAACCTTGGTGCGATGATAGAAACAATTTGCTTTGAATCGGCATTCATGCCGATTCAAAGCAAAAAGCCCAAGTGGTTGATCCGCTTGGGTTTTTCCATTTTTGTCTGGTCGGGGTGAGAGGATTCGAACCTCCGGCCTCTACGTCCCGAACGCCTTTTTATTGTCAATAAAATCAATGTGTTGTACCATGAAATCCATTATTTGGGACAATTCGGGGACACGGGCCGGTGGGTACGATCACAAAACGCGGAGAGCTGCAGTGGCAAGCCAAGGTCAGGCGCCGTGGTTTTCCTGCACAGTCACGAACCTTCTCGTACAAGGAGGACGCTGAGCGCTGGGTGCGCGCGATGGAACGAGAGCTGGAGACGACCGGCTTCATCGACCGCCGAGAGGCTGAACGCAACACATTGGCCGACATCCTCTTGCGGTACCAGCAGGAGGTCACGCCGCAGAAAAAGTCCGCTGTGATCGAGTCCACCAAGATCAATGTCTTGCTCAAAGACGCTGCTCTCACCCAGATCAAAGTTTCGGCGTTGAATAGCTCGATTGTCGCTGCCTGGCGTGACCGTCGCCTCAAGCAGGTCAGCGGAGCAACGGTCAACCGTGAGATCGATGTTTTGTCGGCGGCGATCAACCATGCGCGGCGTGAGTGGGGCATCCATATTGAAAATCCCATTCCCCTGGTGCGCCGACCGGAGAAGGCCAAGGCGAGGGATCGGCGCTTCACGGATGAGGAGATGGGGTATCTGCTCGCGGCCCTCACGGGCGGCGAACGTCAGTCCGATGGTACCTTCAGCAAGGGTGCACGCAACCCATGGCTGCAGCCGCTGGTGGAGCTGGCCGTGGAGACGGCTATGCGCCGGGGTGAGTTGTTGTCGTTGCGTTGGGAGTGTGTGAATCTGACCCGGCAGACGGCATTCTTGCCCGACACCAAGAATGGCGATTCGCGCATGGTGCCTTTGTCACGCAAGGCGGTAGCCATCCTCCAGGCGCTGCAGGCCTTGCCTGGTGCTGGCGATGTGCTTGAAGGGCCGGTGTTCCCCACGACGGCCATGGCCTTGCGCAAGGGCTTCACGCGTGCGTTGGAACGCGCCCAGCAGCAGTACAAGGAAGATTGCCGCGCAGCCGGTAAACGCCCGGCGCGGGGTTTCCTGGATGATGTCCATTTCCATGATACGCGCCATGAGGCAGCTTCGCGCTTGTCGGAAAAGCTGAGCAACGTCCTAGAGCTGTCTGCCGTGACTGGGCATAAGGACTTGCGTATGCTCAAGCGGTACTACCACCCCCGTGCTGAAGACCTGGCGAAGAAGCTGGGGTAGAGGGCCTGGTTCTGTGGATAAGGCTGTGTTTTGCACGGGTTGTCCTCGTTATATCGCCCCTTGGCGGTTCGATACATCGCCCCTGATGCTGTTCTGGGGCCGAGGTCGTTAGATCGCCCCTCGTGAGTTCGTTAGATCACCCCTTCTCTATACCTATAGGGTGTTCCTATAGATTTCCTATAGTTTTTGCTGGTAGCGCGCGCCGTGTCGGTGGAGAACCCGCCGGTTGACTGCTCCAAGCGACCATCTTCGTGATGGAGTGAAATTAAACGATCAATATGTTGATCAAAAATTGTTGTTTTGGTTAAAATTTTGATCAAATGATTGATCGTGAATCATCTCTCCTTCTGGAACGCCAGCTGCTGTTGCAGTTAGGCGATCGCCTCAGGCGCCTGCGCAAGGCCCAGCGCCTGAGCACGGTGGAGCTGGCAGCACGGGCAGGCATCACCCGCAACACCCTGCGCGCAGTCGAGTCGGGCGACCCTGCGCCGTCCATCGGCACCTATTTGCGCGTCATGTCCATTCTGGGCATTGGTGGTGACCTGGCGCTGCTCGCGGGTGATGCCCTGCAGCCGGCACCGGCGGGTTCGGCGGCAGCGCGTTCTCGGCATGCGGCCCCCGTGGTGCAGGTGCGCGTGCGTGCCGATGAAGGCCGGCACCAGCTTCAGGACTTGCAGAGCCTGGCGCTCCATGAAGAAGCCGTGCGGCTGGCCAAGGCCGACCCTGCGCTGGTGCAGCGGGCCCTGGAAACGCTGCAGCGATGGCTGGCCACCGGCGATGCCCGCTCGACGACCCTGTGGCACGAGTGGGAAGACATTTTGAAGGCGCGCACCTGGCGCAAGGTGCTGGGCCGCACTCGGCGGGCACAGCAGTTGCGCCAAGCTTCGCCGCTGGTCACCACCTTGCCGCAGCAGACCCGCCAGGCCATCTTGCGGCAGGTGGGTGAACTCAAGGCTGGAATTGGGCTGGGTGGCGAGCTACCGGAGCGGCCATGACGCGGGAGGAGCTGGAACACATCATCCGCGCCAGCGGCGATATTACCGACCAGTATGAGTTCATCATCGTCGGCAGTCAGTCCATCCTGGGGCCGGTGCCCAGGCCGGAAGATGTCTTTACCGTGTCCATGGAGGCGGACATCTACCCGCTGCAAGCCCCGGAATTGGCGGACAGGATCGACGGCGCCATCGGCGAGGGCTCGCAGTTCCATGAAACCTTTGGCTACTACGCCCAAGGCGTCGGGCCCGAAACAGCGTGCCTGCCAGCGGACTGGATGCAGCGGGTGCACCGCATTCAAAACCGCAATACCCAAGATCGCATCGGCTACTGCCTGGATGTGCTTGACCTGTTCCTGGCCAAGGCTGTGGCGGCACGGGAGAAGGACCGTGCGTTCTGCATTGCGCTGCTGCAGCATGGCTACGTCGAGCTGGACGCTGCCTTGGTACTCGTGCGGAACATGCCTCTGGATGCCAAGGAGCAGCAGACCTTGCGGGCAACGATACGGCGGTGGGCCAAAAGTGTGGCATGAAGTTTTCCGGCAATCGCGCGTTCACTTGAGCTGCTGGCACGTCACCGCCGATTGGTATTTGATGCTGCCGTTGCCCACAAACACCTCGGATGCCGCGCCGACCAGTAGCGTGGTTTTCTTGCTGGTTTGCTTGAAGTAGGACGGCTCGTCAGTGTCGGTCTGTTCGTCGATTTGGCGCACGTTCAGCAGCTTGGCCATTTGTTTTCCCGACTGACCCTTCAAGTACACGACTGCCTTTTTCTCGCCGTCGGCAGCGGTGACCAGTGCGGCCACCACCTCGCCGCCAAACAGTGAGGGGCGAGGCCTCTTGAAAGTGGGCAGCATGAAGCCATCGGCCCCTTTGGCCATGCTGATGGCGCGGAGCCTGGTTTCTACTTCATCGGTCTTGAGCGCTGTTCCAGCCTTGCATTGCAGCATGGCTTCGAGCTGCCGGCTGGCGTCCGCAGGTGTCGCGGCATCGAGCATTGGCACAGGCATTTGTGCCAATGCCTGGCCCATGCCGATACCAACACCCAAGCCCAGCACAGCCAGCCCGCAGCTCAGTCTGCGGCGCAGCGCACGAAGATTCCAACTCATAGAGAGTTCCTTTCCGAACGACGTTGCAACCACCACTGCTGGCGTTCCAGCAGGGCCTCAAAATGTGTTTCGCTAGGCGCATTCCACTGCGGCCAGGCGGGCGGTAGATCAAGCCTGGGGCGTGGTGCCACGCGCAAGGCTAACAGCTCCAGTCGTCCCGGAAAATGCCGCAGCAGATCCGCCGCCAGAGATTGCTCTTGGCCTACGATGGTGTTGACGCACAACAGCAGGTCTTGCGCGGCCTTGCGCAATTCGGCTGCCAGCTCAGCGGCGTCGGTGTTGTTCATGGCTTTCTTCCTTCTATCCCCGGTTGCATGCGCAATCCGGCGTACACGACGGCACGGGATTCGGGGGCGTAGGCGATAAGTTCGCCGCCATTGGGCAAGGCCAAGGTGCAGATCGTGCGGCCCATGCGCAGAAACTCCTGGCGCACGTAGCGTGCCAACGCATCCAGGTCGTGCAGCGCGATGGTTGATGGGGGCTCTGCTGCAGAAATCACCGCATCGGTGGGTGGCATATGCACCAGCTCCAAGCCCATGCGTTGAAATGTCAAAGTCAGCAGGGAACGTGACGGCTCCTGATCCAGGTAGCGGGGCAGTGCGGCCAGGGTTTCTTCAAAATGCAGCGGCTTGCGCTTGGCCATGATGAACTCGCGCATCCGCGCAAACGCATCATCGAGCGCTTGCAGACCTTTGGTGTTGATCTTGGCGCCGATGTCCCTGTCCTGGTTCAACTCGCCATAGGCGTCGCTGGTCAGCCAGGCATGGCGTGTCACCGTGTCCACCACGCAATGCAGGATGTTCTGCGCCAGGCCGTTGGTGTGCTCCACCAGGCCGAACTCGATGGTATCCAGCCCGTTGAGGATGACCGTGGCCCACAGGCCATTGTGCACATCGCCATGCAGGCATTGCGTGGACGTGCCCTGCAGGGGAATGATGAACCCCAGCTCTTCCAGCTTGCCCAGCAGCCGCTCGACCATGGTGTTGATGGGTGTGGTCGATGGAGGTGGCGCACTGCTGTCCGGTGGCGGTGCGGGTTGCGCCGGTGGCAGTCGTCCTTCAAACCGGGCCTCGTACCAGTCGCTCAGGATTTCTGTGGCGAGTTCGGACTCGCGCAGGCCTCGGGCCTTGGCTTCGTGCCGGATGGCATCCGTCAGGCGGACATCCAGCATCCAGTTGGTTTGCGCCATCGCACCCTGAGCCTTCTTGCGTTCGCGGTAGCGGCGTTGGTATTCGGCAGAGGACTGCCTGCCAGTTCGTGGACGAGCCATGCTTGTTTAATTAACAACACTAGTTAAACTAACTATCCATGAAATCACTGCTCCATGCAAGCCCATGCCTGTGACAGCAATCCTTCTCGGGAGATGAACATGACAGTCAACCATGCCCTGCCCATGAGCCAGAAGCGGGCCGACGCTCTACGTCGGGAGTGGGCGTTGCTGCTCAAGATGGGCTATGCCAGCCAATGGACGTCCGCACAGAAAATGACACGCCAGGATGAAATCGCCGCTCTGCTGCTGCTTGCAGGCCAGGCCTTGCCTCGGGCATTGACTCGGCAAGAAGTGTTGGTCAATGTGAACGGTGCCCCGTCAAGGACGGCGCAATGATTTACTTCTTTGGTGACACCCACGGCCACTTTCGGCATGTGCTGGAGATCGTCTCCAGAGATCGCCCTACAGCCATCGTCTTCTTGGGCGACCTACAGGCGCAGCGCCCGTTGGAAGTGGAACTCGAATCCATCTTGGGGATGACTGAAGTCTGGTTCATTCACGGCAACCACGACACGGACTCCGATTCGGACTACGACCACCTGTTTGGCTCCGCCTTGGCGGACAGGAATTTGCATGGCCGCGTGGCCTTGGTCGATGGCGTGCGCATTGCCGGGCTGGGCGGTGTGTACCGGGGTCAGGTGTGGACACCGCCGATGGACTGGCTTTATGAGTCATCCGAAGAGTTCACGGCGCGTTGCGGCAAGGGCAACCGCTGGCGTGATGGCCTACCGCGCAAGCACCGCAGCTCCATCTTCCCCGAGGACTACTTTGGCCTGGTGTCTCAACGTGCCGATATCCTGGTGACGCACGAGGCACCCAGCGCGCACCCACATGGCTTTGAAGCCATTGACGAACTCGCCCGCAGCCTGCGTGTCGGCAAGGCGTTCCATGGTCACCACCATGACTGCCTGGACTACAGCCGCGATCACACCCGGTTGGGATTCGCAGCCTTTGGCGTGGGATTTTGCGGCGTGACGGATATGAATGGCGGCTGCATTCAGCCGGGAAAGTTTGACCAAGCACGGGCAGGGCGTGTGCGAGCAGGAGGTGTATGAAAGACCGGCGACAAGTGGGCAGGCCAGATGGTGATCGCCGTTATCTGCAACGATCTGTGTGATGATTGATTATCGGCCATGAACAGCCACTGGGATCTGGCTGCTCAAGGCTGTGTGCTGACATTCGACAGCCCATCTGCCACGGGCGATTTTATATCAATAGCGTTTGTCGATTTGCTCGACAGCAGAGCCGCGCGTTGGTATCAGCGTCGGCGAATTCTGTTCAAAAGCCGTATTGCAACGTCAGTATTTCTAATTCCATAGACTGCTTGGTGCCATCCTGATTTTCCGACGCCGATGAGGCAATGGAGCGCCTGATCATGCGAGACCTAGTTTCGGTGAGTTCGCCGATCGTGGTCCAATGCTAATTGCCGCTGCAACTTAATGCCGAGCTCTTCGCACAGGCGCTGCTTGTCCTTATAGGACACTTTGAACAAGTGGAGATGCTTCAGCGCCATTGAGCTCAGAAGCGCTTGTGAGAAAACATTCTTTTCGACCGATTTGTTGAGTGTCTTGAGCTTGGCAAACGGGATAGCTTCAGGCAAATCGAGTTGATAACTCATTTGAATCAGGTCGTATCCAAGAGAGTTGTTTTTCCCGACGACTGACGCAAGATTGTCTTTCAAGTACGTTGACCCCACCGTCGATCCAGCCTTCTGGACAAATGCAAATGTAACCATGCCGATAATGTCAAAGACGATACGTTTCGCATTAGCTTTGACCGCGTCCGGTGGTAGGCCGGGACGCCCCTCGGCGAGAATACGCTCAATGTGAGCTGCTAGAGCTGTTGCATCCTCTCGAATCATGAGAGTCGCCCCGTGTAAACCGCGAAGCGCGCTTTTTAGCAACTTTTCGATCAGCTCATCCTTGACGGGATTTTTAGTAGTTCCGTAATGATTCTTTAAAAACTGGCCGAGAATTTCCATACCTCGAAAGAGCCTTGTGATGGCGGATGGAATCTCAGCCATATCATCCGCTCCATCCGCTGCAACCTCTTCGGATCGGTCTTGGTTTTCACGAACACTAGCACGTGAGCGACGTGTCGAATCTTCCTCATAGATCAATCTTGGCGCCGAGTCGACAAGATTGTTGAGTGACTGGACGTCGCGTTCGAAGTCGAAAACGGGCTCGTTGGCAAAGCATTTGTCGAGTGCTGCCGCGATCCGCTCGTATATCACCGGACTCTTGGTGTGATGACTTGTGAACAGTAGCACGTTAGCATTGTCCCGCAGGTGAAGGTCATCACAAAGCTGAACGATGACTTGTTCGATCTCCTTTTCATGTATGCGATCAGCGAGATATTGCCCCAAAAAATAGTAGTAAAGATAGGGATACTTGAATTCCAACTGCCCTTCGGCAGGAGCTAAGATGTTAGCTTGCAATAAATGTCTTTCCCGCTGACCGAAAGCGACCGGCGTGAACTCTTTGCTGAAGGCAGAATTGAAGCCTTCAAGCTCTGTTTTGGAGAACTGTCTTCGCCCTGAAGAGTGGACGAACCATGCGAGGTTGGCGCAGTAGTTCATCACTTCACCCCACTGCTCCCTCTCAATGCCGACGTTCTGAAGTGAGGACGTCACCAAGAACTGGTAGTAATGACCAAAGGCACTGTTTTGAAGGTCTGCAGTTCTCCCCGACTCTATACTTTGGAGTAGGGTGAGTAGAAAGATTGGGACGGCCGGAACGAACTGCCTACCCACAGCAGTCGTTAAGTCTTTCTCCCATTTGTCAATGGTCTGCGACCAAGTCGCAGAATCCTCAGATTCGCCGCCAATCTCTGCCCATTTACACACAAGTTCGAAGCGTTTTTTATGTCCAAACTCTCTAATTTCATACTGCTGAAAACCGTGTAGCGCTTCAACCCTTTCAAGGGCCAAAACGTCCATCGCAGCTGCTCCATCGCGAGCAGTAACGATAACGCCAGAAAAATACTCGAAGAGGCCAGTTAGGCATTCTCCTAAAGCTTCGGGTGACAGCGAGCATCCATCGATGTCATCAAGGAACAGGACACGTTGATCCTTTGATTCTTGGAGCCACGTCTCGCGATCCGCCTTCCGGTATTGGCGTTCGAGTGCATGCTTCAGAGCTTTCAATGGCTCGTTACGGTGGCTCTTCGTCAACCATGAAGCACGGAAGTACAACGGTAAGAAGCCCCTGTTGTAGTAGCTCTTGAAATATTGCCGCAGCAATGTGCTCTTTCCGCTCTTCTCGTCGCCGCGCAGGAATACGCCGCCGTTGAGATTCTCAATATCCTCTAAGTACGCGCCCGACACTTGTTTCTTGATTGGCGCCGGATCGTCAAGTAACCTAAGTTCGGGCCAGATGAAGACATCATCGATCTCAAGATTTTTCTTCGCACTATGGCTGAAATTTGCCCCTGGGTCATTCAGCGACTTTGCGAACTCACTCTGGAGGTCGTAAGCAGGCCGACCTTTTGTGGGGAGGGTCCTGAGGGAGCCCCACGCCCCTTCGTCAACTTGCGGTAGGTAGTGCGACCCGTTCCAGGTCAACAGCTCCATCAAGTATTGTTTGGTGGCAAGGTCAACAATAACAACGTTGAAAGTCGATAAATCTGGTGTCGATTTCTCGTATAGAACGCCGCCCTCAATCGAGACGCTAGATGAGCTTCGAAGATCGTTCGTCTCGACGACGTTTTGGAAATGCTCATGTCCCGTGAAGATAAGATGGCTTTCGCGTCTCACTGCAGCTTGAAATGCCCGGTAAGTCGACTGCCCAAACCAATTGAAAGGGTGATGAAGCAAGGTCACCGCAAGATTGGTCTCTCCTTCAAAGACAAAAGGCTTAATAGCTGTCGATGGGTAAACGAGTGTTCCTTGTTTCTCCTGTAACTCGGACATCCAAGCAACATTCAGGCAACGGAAACCCACGCGATGATTCGCAATGCTAATAGAGGTCTGCCAAGAGAGCCGGTCGTCATTATTCCACTTGTAGTCGGAAACCTGTGCCCTAAACGCGAAGAATGCATCCTCGACAGAGGATGCTGTCCTTATCAGCGAGTCGGATGGATCCGTGCCCGCGAGCGTTCGTATCTTGGCAAGAACTGCATCTCGAGTGTCGTCGTGAAAGCTGAAATCACAATCATGGTTCCCCGGACACACAAAAACTTCGATTTGGACACGCGACACCTCTTTACGTATCGCAGCCTTGATCTGTTCAATAAATTTAATGGCCAGCTCATACTGATCGGCTGTGCCGCTGTAGGCAATGTCGCCTGATACCACCAGTGCAAGGGTATGTACTTCGGGAAGGCGAGGATATGTCGCGGAAGCAATGCTCTGCGCCCTACTCAGTATCGTGTCTGATGGTGTTTTGATGTGGATGTCGCTGAGATGCAAAAGCATCAGTTTTTGAATCATCGGTCAGGCGTATGAGTAGTGGAGAAGGATGTCACTCGCGAGAGTGAGGCAAGACATCGACATAAATAATACATCCGTGTAACTCGTCAGCGGACTGCCGCGTTAGTAAATTCTGCTGGCCGACTTGCCTGCCCGCTTTACGCCCCCATTGTGGTAAGCGAGGAGGCATCAGTGACCCAGATTGTCCTGGGCCTGCAAGATCTCCAGTTTCCCCGCAAGTCTGGCGGCATCGGCAATGGCGGTTTCAGCCTTGGTCTGCATCTCTTTGCTCAGCGTTCGCTCACGCTCCAGAAATTCGGCCAAGCTGTCAGAGCGCCTTTTCACCTCGACCATGTGTCAAGCAATTTGCTTGGCCATCTCTTTGAGAACAGTGTGCAAGATAGCCCTGAGGCAGCGCAATTCGCCTGCGAGGGTGGCAGATAACTCTGGGTGCCTCTGAACGATCCGAACGTTTTCGGCCTCGACTTCTGCGTACAGCGCTTCGGCTTCGGGCATCACGCGATGGCGCAGGTTTTCCAGCAAGCGCCCCGCCGTGGCTTTGGCCAGATTCAGCGTCTCACCAGCCTCCAGCAGCACGCCACGACGGATATCGGAGAAGTGATGACCGCCCAGGATGGGCCAAGCCAATGGGGTTTGCGCGGGCCAGCCGTTCTTGTCGAAGGCCAACGAGTCATAGGTAGCGACACTGAGCAGGTCGTAGAAGGGCGCTAGCTGCACGCCCTCATGCGAGACCAGAAAGCTCAGGTTTTTCAGGTGGGCATCGCTGTTGCCCACGAGCACGTTGAACACCAGCCAGCCAAACAACCGAGTGCGCGCCACAGCCGGGCTACGGCAGGCCTTGGCCAAAGCCGCCAGGCTGTCCATGCTGCCCTGGCTGTACTTGAAGCTGCGATCGAGTCCCAGCAGTTGGCAGGCATCGATCACATGGCGGCGCTGCCATCCCTGGGGGCCAGGCACCCGGTCAAAACGATCAACCAGGTACACCGGCGAGGGCACGTAGCGTCGATGCACGTTGGGCACGTCCAAGCCCAGCCGCTGGGCCAGACGCATGACGAACCATTCGTTGATGACGGAATGGGGATAGTCCTCATCTGGGTGATCAGGCTTGAGGATATGGGTTGAAGGCGTGGCACCAGCAGGTTCAAACAATGCGCCCTCTTGCAAGACAACGGCCAGCTTGTGCTGCGCCCCAGCCAACGACATCCGCTTGATGGCTGCGTGCGTCAATGGCGCCTTCGGCAGCTGAAGAATGCGCGCCTGCAATGAATCATCGGGCAAAGGGCGCAATGGCTCGGCAGCTTGGGGCGTAGCATCGGGCGGGAGCAAGGTCAGCGATCCGGCAGACTCCGCGCCATACCACGCCAGCAGGCCGAAAGCATCAGCGGCGTCCAGCCTGGCATCACCAGCCAGCAGGGTGCGTTGCCCCTCCTCAGGCAGCAGATTGTCAAAGTACCACTGCACTGGGCGCTCACTCGCACCATCCAGCAAGGGCTCGGCGGCCAGCGGCAGGTGCGGGCTCAGCGCAAAAGCCTGCGGGTGATTCAACCAGCTTGCGGCGTATTGAAAATTCCACAGGCCTGCCACCTCCTGCAGGCTGCCCACTTCCTGCTGATTGATCGAGGCACGTAATGAGCGGCCATTCATGACTGCCCCTTGCGACTCACAGCATCAAGATGTGCAGCAACGTCCTCTGGCACGTCCACCATGACGCGGATACCCAAACCTTCCAGCACCTGAAAGAGCTTGCCCCACTGCACAGACTCACTGCCGCGTTCAACCTTGCCCAGGAAGTTTTCGCTCACGCCAATGCTACCGGCGGCATCATCCTGGCGGATTCCTTGCGCCTTGCGGCTGGCGCGTACTACCCTGCCGATGGCTGATGCACTGTGGATGGGTATGTTCATAATCAATCCTCACAATTGTGAGGATTTTGAGCCATACAAGCCGATTTGACAATGAATCCACCCGATTATGCGGATTTTTATGAAAGCGATCTCTTTTGCAACGAAATCCTTGCGACCATGAGGAATTTTGAGCAAACATCGCTGCTCGTTGCCTGCTCTCTACGTGTGCCACCACCAAGAACAGGCCCCAGGGGCGCTTTGGCAAACGCAATTTGCCGGTCAGCTTATGCGGCGAATGAGATCAAGAGCACCCACAGCATCCTCCCACGCCTGACTGCGCATCTGGCCACGATCCAGGGTCACTTGATAGAGATGGTTGACCCTCCCCAAGGGAGCCTGGATCTGATCGGCGCATTTCAGAATGAGGTCTGGCGGCACTTCTGTGAACAGCGCTTCCAGTATGTCGTTCGCCTCCTGGGTGGAGGCTGTAAGAAATCCGCTTTTCAAGGACGCGACTACATCCCCGGCGCTTACGAGCTTGCCGTAGGGCGTGTTCATGCTGCTTTGAATTTTGGGCGGCGATCTCAACAGCGAAGTGCAACACCGCTAGTTGATATTCAATGAATGGTACCCATTCAGGGTGCAACGGATGAAGATGCCGCCACCAGCGCGCGAAGACAGGCGCCAGGATGCTGCTGTAAGGGCTGCAAAACGGCGAGTGGCCGCAAGCGAAAACAGCAGCTTTGGACGCAGGCGGGAGCTTGTCTTGTCCCCAGGAGGCCACCGTGCCCGATTTCTCCCGAAATCTGACCCAGCGGCCCCATTCTTTGTGCTCGGCCAGCCAGCACAAAGAATGTGGTGATCGTCGTTGGGGGCAGGTGTTCTTTGTGATTCTTGCGTCCAGAGATGGTGCTGCAAAGGTGCCATGTAGGCGCCGCCAGTGTGCCACGGTGGTACCAGAAAAGCACCGTCACGGTGCTACGGTCATGAAAACAGAGGTGGCCGGTGGCAGCGTGCCGTCAAGGTGTCAATGCGGTGTCGTGACGATGCTGTATGCGTGCTCGATGGGCGCTTTCATGGTGCTGCCGTGGCCTGCTGCCATTGGTGGCCAGCCGCTGTAGTGGTGCGGTGAGCGTGTCATGTGGAGGCCGCCGCAGGGCCATGTTGGTTCGTGTTGGTGGCATGTGGGTGCTACGACGGGGCGGTTTGGTGCCGCCATGGTGCTTGAGTCCAGCGCAGGCTCAAATGCCTTCATCCGGTTCAAACCTGGCCAAACAGGCTTCAAATCACATCAAGCTGACTTACACTGTGTTCAACTGTCGCCGTTGTCACGGTACGTTTCCGTTGGCACATGCATGGATATCAATATGGACGACCGCTGGCTTTCTGTGGATGAAATCGCCGATTACCTTGGTGTTGCCAGGGACACCATCTACACCTGGGTGACCTCCAAAGGTATGCCGGGGCACAAGGTCGGACGCTTCTGGAAATTCAAGAAGGAAGACGTAGACGTCTGGGTGCGAGAAGGCGGTGCCGCCTCCAGCAGCGACGACTTTGACGACAAGGAGCTGCGCAATGCCTGACCAGCGCTCCACACAACACAACAAAGATATGAGCGACCTCGACCCAGAAACCCAAGCGCCTGAAAGCGCCCTTGAAGAGGGGAAAGTCTTTGACTACATCACCGGCAAGCAGGTCAAAGAGAGCGACAAGGAGCGAGTGCGTCAACGCATCGCCCGTGCCCTCATCCATGAATACGGCATTGCCGCTGAAGACATGGAGCCGGACTTCAAGGTCAAGCTGCTCGGTAAGAGCCGCAAGATCGACATCGCCATCTTCAAGCCGGAGCAGCCTCACACGGAAGGCAACCTTTACCGTGCCGTCGTAGTCGAAAAAGAACCCAAACTCGGCACCAAGGGCGCCTATCGCATGCGCGACCCGGAAGAGGCGCGCAAAGAGTTCGAGTTGCTCGAAACCGTGATGGCCGAAGTCGATAGCTGCGACTATGGCTTGTGGACGAACGGCCTGGAGTTCTTCTTCTTCAAGAAAGAAGTCACGCGCTTCGACACCCGGTTCAAGCCCATCGGCGACTGGCCCCTGGGGGACGACACCTTCAGCGTCGAAGGTCGCTCCATGGGGCGTTTGCGCCGTGCTGAGCCGGAAATGCTGCGCATCGCCTTCCGGCGCTGCCACAACTACATCCATGGCAACGAGGGCATGCCCAAGGATGCTGCGTTCTGGCAGTTCCTTTATCTCATCTTCTGCAAGATGTATGACGAACAGCAGCCCAACGAAGCGCGCCAGTTTTGGGTTGGTGCGTTCGAGCCTTTCGATCCTGCAGGCCGTGAAAAAATTCGCAAGCGCATCAAGCCGCTGTTCGAGGCGGTCAAGAGGAAGTACCACGGCTTGTTCAAGGGCAACGAAGAAATCACCCTCTCTGACCGGGCGCTCGCCTTCATCGTCTCCGAGCTGGCGCGCTATGACTTCGGTCGCACCGATGTCGATGCCAAGGGCACGGCCTATCAGGAGATCGTGGGCACCAACCTGCGTGGCGACCGTGGCCAATACTTCACCCCGCGTGGTGCCATCCGCCTAGTGGTGCAGATGCTCGCTCCCAAGGAGTATGAGCGCGTGCTGGATTCATCGTGTGGCACGGGCGGATTCTTGGTTGAAACCCTGAACTACCTCAACAAGCAGTTCCAGGAAGAAAAGCGCATCAAGGCCGGCGAAGAAAACACCGACGAATTCCTGTCCATCCGCGAGCGGCTGGCCAGTTACGCCGCCAACAATCTCTTTGGCGCGGATTTCGACCCCTTCCTGGTGCGCGCGGCGCAGATGAACGTGATGATGGCGGGTAACTCGCTGGGCCACCTCTATCACATGAACTCGCTAGAGTTCCCGCGTGGCGACCTACCAGGCGTTCAGCCCGCCAGGGAGTACGTGCCGCTTGGCTCCATTGATGTGCTGATGACCAACCCACCCTTCGGTTCGGACATTCCGGTCACTGAAAAAACCATTCTGGAACAGTACGAACTGGCCCGCCGCTGGGAGCGGCAGGGCGATGGCTTCGTGATGGGCACCGCCATCAAGCCCGCCGTATCACCCGAAGTGCTGTTCATCGAGCGCTGCGTCAAGTGGCTCAAGCCCGGTGGTCGCATGGGCATCGTCCTGCCAGATGGCATCCTCGGCAACCCTGGGGATGAGTTCATCCGCTACTGGATTCTGCGCCACTGCTGGGTGCTGGCCAGCATCGACCTGCCGGTGGAATCCTTCATCGTCGAGGCCAACGTCAACATCCTCACCAGCCTGCTCTTCCTCAAGCGCAAGCCCGAGGAAGTCATCCAGGCCGAAGACCTGGGGCGAAAGCAGGACTACCCCGTTTTCATGGCTGTGGCCGAGAAGGTCGGGTTCGATCGCCGTGGCAACACCCTCTACAAGCGCCACCCCGATGGCGAGGAAATCCTTCAAGACATCACTGTGTCCGAAAAGGTGCGCATTGGCGGCAAGCTAGAAACGCGTTTGCTGCACCGCAAAGAGCGCATTCTTGACGACGACCTGCCCGAAATCGCCAAGGCCTACGCCGAATTTCGCGCCAATAACCCGGAGCCAGGCCCATGATCACCCGACTGGAAGCCACACGCTACCGCTGCTTCGAGCGCCTGGGTATCGACGTTGGCGACTTCAGAGTCTTGGTCGGCGCCAATGGCTCGGGCAAGACCACCTTGCTTGATTTGCCCGTGCTGCTGGGCGAGTTGCTGCGCACGAACAATGTGGCAACCCCATTTCTGGAGCGGCGGGCCGATCTTGCGCCGCGCGCTGGCAGCCTGAGCGAGCTGGTATTTGCAGGCCGGGGCAACGATTTTTCCCTGGCGGTGGAAGCACGCCTGCCCGACGATGTGCAGCGCAAAGTGCTGGGCGGCATGTTTGAGCGCAGCAAAGCCCGCGCGCGCCAGGCGCTGCAGAACGACAGTGCACGCTGGCCTACCCACATCCGCTATGAGCTGGGTCTGCGCATTGGTGAAGACCGCAACCTTCAAGTGGTGGCCGAATATCTGTTCCTATTCCCCGAGGGGCAACAACCCGACCGACGTCTGGCCGGGCTGCACGGCGTGACCGCAGAAGAACAAAAAAACTGGCACCTGATTCTGAAGCGCGAATTTGGCTACCAAACCGAATTCAACCCTGAAACCCCCCAGGCCAAGAATGCCCAGGTTGGCCTGCCAGACAGCCTGCTGGCCATGCCGCGCGTGCTGTTCGAGCCCGAGGCCGGCTACCCGGCCGCGCGCTGGCTGCTCGGCCTGCTCACGGCAGATGCGGTATTCCTTGCCCCCGACTGGGCCGCCATGCGCCAAGCCAGCCCGCCGGGGCAGCCCAAGGTCATCACCGCCAGTGGCCGCAACATTCCATGGCTGGCCCTGGACTTGAAACGTGAGGGGGCTGCCAAAGACGCCTCGGCCGACTACCGCAGCGAACGCTACGCCGACTGGATCGCCCACGTGCAAACGGCATTGCCCCAGATCGTGGACATCGACGTGCGCGAGCGTGAAGACGACCATCACGCCTATTTTGTGGTCAGCTACCGGGGCGACTTCAAGGTGCCATCCGCCGGGCTGTCCGAGGGCACGCTGCGCATCCTCACGTTGACGCTGCTGCCCTACCTGAGCAAGCAGCCAGCCATCCTGGTCACGGAAGAACCGGAAAACGGCATCCACCCGCGCGCCATCGAGGCCGTCTTGCAGTCGCTCTCGTCCCTGTACGACAGCCAAGTGTGGGTATCGTCGCACTCACCCATCGTCCTGGCTCGTGCCGAGCTCGCCCAATTGTTGTGCGCTCGGCTGGCCAGCGAAGGCGGCGTGGAGATGGTGCCGGGCACCGAGCACCCGCGCCTGCAGGAATGGCGCGGCGGCATCGACCTGGGCAGCCTGTTCGCGGCGGGGGTGCTGGGATGATGCACAAGCGCCCCTGCGTCATTCTGGTGGCCGACAGCAATATGGCTGCCACCTTCAAGGGCTACTTCGGTCGGGATCAGTGGCATTTGAGCCTGGGCTGCGCACCCTTTGAGTTCAATGCCGATGTCGGCGGCGATCTGCTGGTCGATGAAGGCGGCAACGACCCCGGCGTCTACACCAAAGGCCATGAGCTGCTGCGCCCCTACCAAACCAGCCACCAGCGCGCCATCGTCGTACTCGATTGCGAATGGGACGGCTCGCCGGGCAAGGTTGCGATCGAGACACACATCACCGAGCAACTGCTGGTCAGCGGCTGGGCAGCCGATGCGGTCAAGGTGATCGCCATCGACCCGGAGCTGGAAAATTGGCTGTGGCAAGACAAGCCCCAGGTGGCCCAGGCCCTGCGCTACAAGGGCCAGCCGCCACTGCGGCAACTGCTGGCCGACAACGGCTGGTGGCCGCAGAACGCGACCAAACCTCCACGCCCCAAGGAAGCCACCCAGTGGGTGCTGCGGCAAACCCGCCAGCCCCGCTCCTCGGCGATCTACCAGCAACTGGCTGCGCAGATTTCGACCAGGGGCTGCACCGATGCGGCTTTCGGCGAGTTGCACGCCACCCTGCAAGCCTGGTTTCCGCCGGAGGGCTTGGCATGAGTGGCCCGAAGTGGAAGGCCGTGCGCGCGGCCTGGCTGGAGGAAGGCGGGCGGCGGCTGGATTGCAACCCGTATATGTCGGGTGCGCTGGAGGCAAGAGATGCGTTAAAGCAACTGAAGGTGCGTAAGGATGCATTGCGCACACTGACGGCTGGACACGCAGGTGGCATTTACAACGGGCCAATGTTCAAGCGCAATTACGTTGAGTCTCCCGAACATGGCGTGCCCTTTCTCAGTAGCGGCTCGATGTTGTTGGCCGACTTGAGTACGTTGCCGCTGCTGCGCAAGAAGGATGCAGAGTCTTCGCGCTTGTCGTACTTGCGGCTACGCCCAGGGATGATGCTGATTTCCTGCTCCGGCACCATTGGCCGCATGACCTATGTCCGCCCAGATATGGATGGCATCTGGTCGTCGCAGGATGTGTTGAAGGTTGTCCCCGACCCCGACCGCATTCCACCGGGCTACCTATACGCCTTCCTGTCCAGCCGCTACGGCGTGCCCTTGGTGGTCTCGGGCACCTATGGCGCCATCATTCAGCACATCGAGCCTGAGCACATCGCAGATTTGCCCGTACCTAGATTCGTGCCTGAGTTCGAGGCAGGTATTCACTCCAAGGTTCACGAAGCTGCGTCACTTTTTTCTCGTTATCAGAGACTCGTGGAGGAGGCAACGGATGAGCTTTTTGACGCCGTAGGTCTGAGGGACATCACAGCAGCGGATTGGCATGCCAAGGGCGTTGACAATGGTTTCGCCATTACCGCACCTGATGTGACGACCCTGCGTGCATTGAATTTCAATCCGCGATTCTCAGCCTTGAAAAGAAGTATCGAGAGCAAGCCACACAAGCAGCTAAGTGAAATCTGTGTTCCCGGCTCCCTGGCCCGTGGAGGGCGGTTTAAGCGGGTAGATGCAGCCCCAGGTTACGCCTACCAGATGATTGGCCAAAAGGAGTTGTTCTGGCTAAAGCCAGAGGGACGCTGGATTGCCAAGTCCGCAATGGACAGAGAGTCGCTTGGAGTTCCCGGCGCAACTATGGTAGCTGCACAAGGAACCCTCGGGGAAAGTGAACTTTACTGTCGTGCTGAGTTTATCTGGGGTCCGTGGACTGAGATGGCCTTCTCAGAGCACATTTTGCGAGTTATTCCCGATGAGTCAGCAATGCCTCGTGGATGCATGTTCGCATTTATGCGCTCAGAGACTGCATTTCGAATGCTCCGCTCGATCTCAACGGGCTCCAAGCTGCAAGACCATCACTACAAGATGCGCGGTGAATTGCCAGTTCCGTACCCAGATCGCGACATCCAACTGGCGATCCACAACAAGGTGATTGCAGCCTATGAGGCTAGGCACAGAGCCGTTGTGTTAATGGATGAGGCGACGCAGTTGGTTGAACAAAAAATTGTGGGAGAGAGTAATTAATGGCCAAAGTGATCTCCGTAGGCCAACCGGTCAACGACGCCGAACGCGCCGCGATCGCCCACCTGCGAGATCGCTTGCCCGACAGCTACACCCTGCTGCACAACTTCGAGATCGAGCGCCAGGGCGAGCGCTTCGAGATTGATCTGGCGCTGCTCACGTCGCACGCGCTGTACCTGATCGACGTGAAGGGCACGCGCGGCAGCATTGATGTGTATGGCAGCAAGTGGTACCCCGAGGGGCGGGCGCCGTTCCCGTCGCCCCTGTCCAAGCTGCGCGGGCACGCGCGCACCGTGAAGGGCTTGATCACCCAGGCGCATCCGGGCCGGCATGAGCTGGACGGCATTTATGTGGATGCGGCCATCCTGCTCACCGCGCCCGATGCCCATTTGAGTGATCGTGAGCAACTGGACGCAGACCGTGTGGTGAAGCTCAAGGACGCTGAGCGTTATTTCAAGGATGCGACGCGCATTCCGCCGCGCTTTTCCAAGAATATCCTGCAGCAGCAGGGTTTGGTTTTGCACGCCTTGAAGGTGATCAAGCCTGCGGCGAGCGCGCCGCGCTTTGGCCACTGGGTGGTCAAGGAAAAGTTGGGCGCGGCGTCTGCCTACACCGAGTACCGCGCCGAAAACGCCTTTGCCGGTGGTTCGGCGCGTTTGCGGGTGTACCAGGCCGACCCTTATCTTCCGGAGGCCGAACGCGATGCGCAAGCCCTGCGCATTGCCAATGCCTACCGGGCGCTGTCCAAGCTGCCGCTGCACCCCAACATCGTGGCGGCGCGGGACTTCTTCGCCGCTGATGACGACAAGTCTTTCATCCTGATCCTGGACGATGCGCCGGGCCAGGCCGTCACGGTGCATATGGCGCGCCCCCAGTTGGCGCTGACGCTGGATCAGAAGTGGCGCGTGGCCAAAGACCTGCTGGCGGGCCTGGCGCATGCGCATCAACACGCCGTGGTGCACCGCAATCTGACGCCGGGGAGCGTGCTGATCGGGCAGGACGGTACCACTCGGCTGACGGATTTCGACTTCGCCAAACCCAGCGTCAACCGCAGCCAGACCATTGCGGCGGACATTGTGGAGCTGGTGGATAAGGCCTATGTGGCGCCAGAGGCGTTTCGTGAGCCGGGGGCGGCCACCGCCGCGTCGGACATGTTCTCGGCGGGTGTCATGCTGTACGAGTTGTTTACTGGCGAGCGGCCTTTTGCGGGTGAGCCGACCACGGTGTGGGACAGGGCGGGAGAGTTTTTGCACAAACCCTCCACGCTGCGGCCCGAGCTGAACGCAGCGTTTGATGCCTGGTTGCAAAGCCTGTGCGCCTTTGAGGCGGTCGATCGGCCAAGTGCGGTAGCCGCCTTGGCCAGCTTGCAAACCCTGTTGCAACCGGCTTTGGTATCTGCCGACTTGCCCCAGGCCAGGCCCGGTGCGTCTGACAGGCAAACGCTTGAGCCGGAAAGCACCGCACCGGAGCCTATCGACTACCTGAACCTGCCGACAGGCCATCGGCTCACGCACAAGTTCATTGTCGAAAAGAAACTGGGGCGCGGCAGCTTTGGCGTGGTCTACAAGGTGATCGATACCCTGGGTGACGTGGCGCGCACTGTGAAGCTGATCGTGAGTGACCGGCATTCGACCCTGGAGCGCTTGAAGAAGGAGTACCGCCACCTGGTGCAAATCCCCGAGCACCCCCACGTGGTGCGCGTGCTGGACGCGGACGTGATTCCGGATCGGGGCATTCCCTTCCTGGTGTTCGAGTACGTGGAAGGGGCGGATGTGGGCGACATGATCCGCGACCACATACTGTCGCCCGAAGATGCGCTGGAGCTGGGCAAGCAGACGATTGATGGTTTGGTGCATCTGCATGCCCAGGGCTTCCACCACTGCGACATCAAGCCGCGCAACCTGTTGTGGACGCAAAAGGGCGCAAAGATCATCGACTTCAACGTATCGGTGCGCGCCGACGATAAGGAGTCACGTGGGGGTGGCTCGCGCCGCTACCTGCCGCCGGATTTTGATCCCGAGGTGATTCCGCACAACGGCGAGCGCGCTGATCGCGATCTGTACGCGCTAGGGCTGACGCTGTATGAGGCGCTGACCTGGCGTTACCCCTGGGAGACGGCGGAGCCTCCCGTCAACAAACCCGCGCCCGACCCACGCGAATTTTCCGGTTTGTCCGACCTGGCCCCGGAGTTGGTCAGTGTGGTGCTCAAAGCCGTTGCCCCGCGCCGGGCCGAGCGTTATCACTCTGCCGTTGACTTTCGCGATGCGCTGGCCGAGGTGCGCCATGCGCGGCGCGCTCAAACCGTCAGTCTGCCGGCCATGGCTGCAGCCGCCCGCAGTGGGCAGAGCGTTTTGGCGGAATCTGCACCCAACAGCAACGCCTTTGTCTCGCATCTGCTCACGCTCTACAGCCAGAGCCGCCGCAGCAACGCAGGCACGCGTGGCATGGATGCTTTGGGCCATGCCGCATACGTGGAGACCGAACTGGATCGCGCGTTGCTGCCAGCCGTGCTGCAGGGTGAGTTTCGCCTGGTGCTGATCTCGGGCAACGCGGGTGATGGCAAGACCGCATTCTTGCAGCGCCTGGAAAAAGAGGTAGAGGCACGCGATGGCAAAGTCCATCGCGACCTGCCCAATGGCAGCGAACTGAGCCTGGCAGGCCAGCGTTACCTGATCAACTACGACGGTAGCCAGGATGAAGGCAACAAGGACAACAACCAGGTGTTGTTGGACTTTCTGGCACCCTTCAAGGGCGACGATGCCAAGGCATGGAGGCCGCCAGAGATCCGCCTGATTGCCATCAACGAAGGCCGGTTGGTGGATTTTTTAACCACGCACGAGCGGGACTTTGGGGCATTGACGGCCCTGGTGCGGCGTGCGTTCGCCAGTGGCGAGGCCGAGTCTGGCGTGGCGCTGGTGAATCTGAACCTGCGCAGTGTGGTCGCCGATGCCGGAGGTGGATCGATCCTGGAGCGGACGCTGAAAACCATGGTGCAGCCAGACCATTGGTCGGCCTGCGAGCGCTGCGACCTCAAGGACAGTTGTTATGCCTTGCACAATGCGCGTAGCTTCCAGGATGAGATTGCTGGCCCGCGCCTGCGGGAGCGACTCAAGATGCTCTACACGATGGCGCATCTGCGTGGTCGCTTGCACATCACGATGCGCGACTTGCGTTCAGCCCTGTCCTTCATGCTGATTGGCAACCGCGATTGCACTGAAATCCATGCAATTTATGCCGCTGGCCATTATGGAGACGTCGCAAGCAGCTATTACTTTAATAGTTGGATGGGCGGTGACCAACCGACATCGGATCGACTTTTGTCGCTGCTCAGTGAACTGGACGTGGGCAAGCAGGAAGACCCGCGCTTTGACCGGGGTCTGGATTTTGTGCAGCCCGATGACCGCGCCTTGTTCCGCTTCGAGCGGCGCGGGCGTTTTGATTTCGAGGTGTTTAAACGCTTGTTCGCCGAATTGCCGCGCGGTGTGTCCGAGAGCACGGTTGCGCAGCGTGCCCGCAAGCACCGCGCGTATGTGGCGATGGCCCGTCGCAAGCACTTCTTTGAGCGGCGCGATGCTGGCTGGGAAACGATGCTGCCCTACCGTTCTGCCAAGCGGATGGTGGAAATTGTGCGTGGCGAGGCATCACTGGATGCGCTGACGGGTGAAATTCTGTATGCCATCAATCGGGGGGAAGGCCTGCAACGGCCGGAGCGGCTTGGGCAAAGCCTGGCATTGCAGCTGCGGCAGGTAGAGCACGGCACCATCCGCAGCTACCGGCTTTTTCCAGTAGAGGGGTTTGGTCTGCAAGTGCAGGACTTTGCAGCCAAGGCACGGTTCGTGGAGCACCTGCCCACCGGTTTGTTGCTGCGCTTCCAGGGGCAGGGCGTGGGTGCTACCGTCAGTGAGCTGATCATCAATCTGGATGTGTTCGAGATGCTGACGCGCCTGAACGAAGGTTACCGCCCCAGCGTCGAAGAGATGCAAGGCCTTTACCTTTGCCTAGGCGTATTCAAGAACAGCCTCAATGCGCAGCCCTACAGCGAAATTTTGCTGACTACCACCGGCCATGATTTCTACCGGTTGGCGCGCCACGACGATGGTCGTGTGGAGATGCGTTTGTTGCAGGAGGCCCCCGAGGTGTCCAAGGAGACAAAGAAGAAGGCCCTCGAACAAAACATGGGGAGGAACTGATGGCCTTGCAGAAGAAAGACCGGGAGTTCCGGCTGCCCAAGATCAGCTACCTCGACTTCAAAACCATCGAGATGGATCGTGTGCTCACGGGGCTGTTCGAGCGCCTGGAGCATGGCGGCTACCCGAGCGTGTTTCGTGACAAGCGTGAACTGACAGTGGAGAAGTTTGTCGATGACATTCTTGAAGCCAATGACCGCTTTGTAGGGTTTGTGCGGCATCGCGACATCGTGACACGCTGGGTGGAGACCCACTTGATGGACATCGTCAACCGGGGCAAGAAGAACGCTTCGGTGGCTGGCCCTCGCCCTTTGCACGGTTACACCTACCGGTTTCGCAACCCCAAGCACTCACGCGATTACGGTGCCGCGCAGCATCTGTACCAGATGCTGTATCACGCACGGCAACGGTCAGGCCATAACGCGATCGAGCACCTTAAAAGCTTCTTTTTCGATGGGTTCGACAAACTCACGCGCGAGCTGAACGACAAGGCATTGACCGACATCGAGACGGGCACGTTGCTGCACTTTCTCTCGCAGCGCAAGGATACGGCGGATACTCGTGCAGGCGGCGACCGTTTCGCGCCGGTGTGCATCGGCGCGGCAGACCTGATGGCTGAGGACATTCAGCGCCTGCTGTTCTACAAGCCGTTCATGCCGCGCTCGGTCATGGTGGAATACTTGAAGGTGCTGTTGGCCTTCCACCTGGCTTTGTATCACCTGCGCCTGCTCAAGCTTTTGCCTGCCTGGCAAAAACTGGAGGGTGCAAATGCACTATGCACCGAAGCGACATGCCCAGTGAAGCCGCGCGAATCCGATCAACCACAGGGCGACTGCCCGTACAAGCTGGGTTTGTTTGTCGATCTGTCGGGAAGCGCCGGATCGAACACGACTGCACTGGCCGAACGCAGTGCAGACGGCTACTACCGGCGCATTCCGGGCTTTGTACGTGCGTACTTTGTAGCCAAGAAGCTTGACGAGTTTTCTGAGCACCTGGTTCGGCGGGGAAAATTGATCCGTCCGTTGAATGCCGTTTTTTCGGTGGGGGAACTGTATGGTTTGCAGGGCGAACCCTTCGCTGAAGAGCGGGACAAATTTTTCGGGGAGCGTTTGGCCGGCCTGTTGGAGTCGCTGTCCGAGGGCGAGGCGGGCCTGGATGCAGAAGTCGAAGCTATCACTAAGATGGGGTTGTCAGACTTCGAAACCTACATTGAAATTCTCGTAGCCCTGCGCGGTGCCTTCCATCGCAAATACATCATTGAGTCCTTGGACTCGACGATGCTCAAGAACAGGCCTGGTGCCCTTCTGGCGCAAACCCGTGCGCGCAATGCTCCGCGTCGTTTCACACTGGATAGCCGCTTACTGGAAGTGTTGCTGCAAATCGCGGTGTTGCGTCCGGGTGGTGATAAAGGGTACTTCACTGGAGAGATGCGGATTGACGATCTACTGGCCTTCTTGCGTGAGCGTTACGGCCTGTACATCGATCAGCTACCGCCGGGAGAAGGCTTTGCCGTACCCACCATCGATGAGCGCACAGCCCTGCGCAGCAATGTCCAGGCGTTTACTGCGCGCTTGCGAGAAATTGGCTTTTATCGTGATTTGTCCGATGCCTACGTGACCCAGACCGTCGTACCGCGCTACACGATTGCCGAAAAAACAGAAGGAGCGCGCACATGAGTCAAGGACTGCGCGAGTTGACCAATCAGGAGCTGAATGCGGCACTGGAATCGGTGCTGCTGCCCAGGCTGGCTGAAGTATTGGCCGCACGCGGTCTTGGGCATTGCATGCGAGTCACCGACCTGGATCGAGATTTGATGATTCGTCTGGCCGGTGGGCTCCGCGCCAGAGTGCCGACGACCAATGTGGTGATCTTGGCTGACGAGGCGCTGCGTGCCCAGGCGCCTGACTTGGCGGTCTCCAGCACGAAGTTGGTCGAGTTGCGCAATCCACTGCCTAACGATGAACTGCGGCCAGCCCTGTTGGTTTTTGTACCCAACGATTTGCGCGCTTCCGCCGAAGACTCGTTTGGCGTCGCCACATTTGAAGCGGTTTCGGTGGATGGCGCTTATGCGCAGCTCAATGCCCATCTGTTGTCGCAAGCTCCTGCCACGCAGCGGCTGGCGGTAGAGGCCGGTTTGCGTGAGTTGCGACGCAACGACATCGGCTGGTCCTATGCTGACGATGCAGCGGTTGCTCGCTACCTGCTCACCTGCCAGATCAACGACTTCGAGCCGGATGCAATGGGGGCAGCTCTGTTTGAGTTGGCGCTGGTGCCGGACTTTGAGTGGTTACAGCAACCAGAGCGTGCACCTGCGAGGCTGGTACGCAATCGGGAATGTGTGGAGAGTATTACCTGGTCCACCAAGACGGAGCGCGTTCGGGCGCTGGAGCTGGGGTTGCTTGACCCGGTGTTTTGCAAGCAATTGGGGGAGTTTTTTGTCCGCACAGGTGTTGCCAATCCACAGGAGTGGACCCGGCAGATTGTTCGCGATCGCACTAACTGGCCTTTAGCCTTCAATAAGTGGGTTTTTGAGGACGGTGGGGTGAACCCCGATGCCGTGTTTATTGGGGATGTCGATTTGCCCGATCTGCCGGTGGTCAAGGAGGATGAAGAGGATCCAAGGCTTTCGGAACTGATTGGCCATCGCGTGTTGCCGATCTCGAAGACGGGGCTGAAGAAGTTCAGCGTGTCCTTCAGGGTGGAGCCTGTCCCGTCCAAGGTGGAGGGTCTGGCCCGTTTTGTGGCGGAGGTTGTCTCACGCGACAACGGCCCTACAGGGTTGCGTCGCCGCAAGACTGCATGGGCTAAGAACACCGATGCAGGATTGATTTCATTCACCTCCATTGGCAAGGTGGATTGGGAAGAGGGTTGGCATTTCGTTCGCATTTATGCCGAAACGGAGAGCGGCGAGCGCATTCCGCTGGTCGATGGGCAACAAGGTGGCCTCACCCGTTATGGCGCGATTTCTGAGGACGGCCATGCGGTCTCGCACGAAAGCGACCTCTTCTATGTGGTGACCGATGACGAGGTAGAGGTTGAGCCCCCGCAGCGCGCTGTGCCGCGTGAAGCCAGCTTGATGCATGCCCTGCTGCGGGCGCGCTTTTCCGCTGTGGTTCAGGAGAGAGACCCGACAGCCATTTCGGTCACTGGTGCGACGTGGCAAGAGCGGGGCGGTAAGCTTGCCGCCAGCGGCGAGACACTGGAGGTTCGTCTTGGGAAAGAGGGTAAGGCGAACGTCTTGGTCTCCAGTGTTTTGGCGGATTTGGAACGTGCATTCTTGGAGGATTCAACAGGTGTCAATCGGCTAAGACTGTCGATCAACGCCACTGGTAACTGTACTCGTTCATCGGTTTCATTTACGTGGCCTGTCTCCGAAGAAGCGCAAAGGTTTCAGGAGGCACGAGCCATATTTTTTGCTGCGCTCTCACAGGGCGCGAAGCGCTTGATCATGCAAGCGAGCGATATGTCGGGCTTGCTTGATCCGGTACAGAACTACGCGGCAGCCTATTTGTCCTGGATCGGTGCAGTGCTTGCGCGATGTGGGTCGGCGTCGGACGCTAGTCTGCTCAGACAGGCGTTCGAAGAGCTGCGCTGTGTGATCACCATCGATTCGGTGAGTTTGGTATTAGAGGACTACCAAGGTCGGCGACGTGATGCCATGCTGTTGGGGCCAACCCATCCGTTACGAGCCAGTTGGCATGTGGCTTGGAGCCAACTTGGTCAACTGTGGTTGGAGCGCAGTCGCAAAAGCAGTCGTGAGTTCGTGGTTCCCGCACGGGATGCCGTGCTTAAGCAGTTGGCACCGGCTTCTTTCCCCACTGTGTTGCCCTTCGGTGAAGAGCTGGGTCGGAGCGGCTTGGCCGTGGACAACATTAATCCATTTTGGTCGTTGTACGCAGCGACCGATGAGGAAGATCCCCGTGGATTGGTGGGCGAGGTATGTTCCGCGCTGGGTTTGCCTGAGCCGGCAATCGGCGGAGCAGCAATCGACAGCGCTTATCTGGCTGCGCGGGTGCAGCGCTACTTGATTCAGCACCCGTATGTGGAAACGCTGACCATCAATGCGTTCAACGCGGGGCGCGCAGCTGTGTTGGCCGAGGTGCTGCTTGGTTTGCAACGGCGTCCAGAATTTTCGGATTTGCGCTATGACATTCGCTTGTTCGCGCTCGATCCAGCTGCCCCGGCGACAGGCGAGGCCTTGCTCGAATTGCTCTCGCCTGATTCGGGCACCAATGCGAAAGAGGCAGATGCGTTTTCCACTCCGACCAACAGCCATTTGCACCCGAAGTTGCGGCTGGCGATCCGGGCGATTCGTGAGTTCCGCGATGATCCGCAGGCCCATGCGGCCCACTTGTCGTTTTTGTTCGATCTATTTCCTGCCGAGGAGATTCGTGCGGTTGATGTTCAGGAATCAGACGATGCCTCGTTTGTTCATGGTCTCGTTCAACCCTTTGAGGTGGACTACTTGGAAGATGAGCAGTCGATCGCTTGGTTGCGCCGCCCGCTGCACGGGGATCCGCAACCCATCGAAGGGGCCGAGGCTGTATCCGACCTTATCGGGGGGCTCTCCCGCTCGGTGTCGGTCGCTGTAGCAACACTGGCGCGTAGTCAATATTTGCCTCATGCGCGCCCAGTAGTGGCGCTGAGCTTGTCGGCCGATGAACGTGCCATGCTGCACCAAGTGCATGAAGTCAGTGACTGGGTGATGACGATTGACCGTAACCTTGGCATTGAGTTTTTTGACCATCGACGCCATGCCACACGGCCTGACTATCTGATCGATCACTCGCCAGATATGGCAAATGCGATGAGTCATCGGCTGGTGATCACCTCGCGCTCAGTGGCTGAACTGGAGGCCTTGCTGTCCCCAATCCTGCGGGACTACGACTTGCCTTCCTCTGAGCGTCATGCCTTGGTGCTACTGGATCAGTTGCGCTCGCTGTCGGGGCGCTTGGCGTTGAAGTTGTTGTCTTCCCCGTCACAGCGTGCAGAGGCGATGGGACTTGCGCTCTCGCGCTTGTTTTTGGAGCACCAGGGCGTGTTTCAGAACCAGGTCGTGGTGCCATTGGACGCCCATCTGGAACTGTATAAGGCACTGCGTCAGAACGCTGAGGAGCTGGGAGATGAGGTGAACTTCCGGCGCACTGACCTTGCCTTGTTTGATCTCAACTCTGAGAGTCGCGTGGTGATCTGCCGACTGGTGGAGGTGAAGTGCTACTCACAGGTTGGGGATTTGTCCGCCTACGAACAGCTAAAGGCCTCGATTGCCGAGCAGATTGAGCAGACGGAAAAAGTGCTCGCACATCACTTCGATCCGAAGCTGGGGGATGCGGAGCGTCCTGATCGAGCCATCAAGAACCGTGATCTCGCTGCGTTGCTGGGGTTCTATCTGGATCGTTCTGAACGCTATGGCGTGGTGTTGCCTGAGGCTGCGCAGGAAGCTAGGGGTTTTTTGCGCCGCCTTGATGAACGGCCCTACACCCTGCAATTCACTCGCAGTGCCGTCGTGTTTGATTTCAGCAAACCTGGCACGGAGTCAGCTGAGCAAGAAAACGGGATCGAGTTCTATCGAATCGGGAGCAATTTGATTCGGCAATTGGTTGAAGCTGCGGTGATCGACACCGAGACGCTTGCCAGCGTGCAGAAGGCACGATCGTCAGCTGACATGAGCCGAGAGGTGACGCATGAGTTGCTTCGTCGCAGGACGCTGGCACCGGCGGTTCCTACCTTCGAGACAGCAGCCTTTTTGAGCCCCCCTCGCAATCGTACTCAGGCCTGGGACGAAAGCCCACGGATGAGCTACTCGGATTTGCGCACAGCAGTTACCACCCAGGTGTGTGAGCCTGAACCGCGGCCGTTCCATCCACCTTCTGTCAGTGCCGCTCCACACACGCCTGCATCTGCACCTGAGGATGCGCTGGTGCAGCCCGTTGCAGATCCGGCTGGGGATGTGCAAGTGGAACGTGTAGGTGCTCGAATGCCAAACACCCTTTCCTCGGAAACGCTGGTCGCCCATGGCCATGTAGCCTACGACATCATGTTGGGTGCAACAGAGCCAACTCCCCAGTATGGTTTGTTGGGGGAGGTTTCTGGGCGCAAGGTGGCGCTCGATCTGAATCAGACCCATACGATCAGCTTGTTTGGGGTGCAGGGAGGTGGCAAAAGTTATACCCTGGGCAGTATCGCTGAGATGGCCTCGCTGGTGATTCCCGGAATCAACTGCTTGCCGGAGCCTCTGTCCACAGTGATCTTCCATTACAGCCCAACGATGGACTACAAACCGGAGTTCACTTCGATGGTTGGAGCCAACAGTGTGGACGATCAAGTCAAGGCATTGAGGGAGACGTATGGCGCCGAACCCAGAGCTCTGACGGATGTTGTATTGCTAGTTCCTGCGGACAAGATTGAAGAGCGGCGTGCTGAATATCCGAATGTTGAGGTTTTGCCACTCCAGTTTTCGGCTGCAGAGCTGAAAGCGTCGCATTGGAAGTTCTTGATGGGGGCGGTGGGAAACCAAGCGAACTATATCCGGCAGATCATGCGCATCATGAAGTCCATGCGCGACGACATCACGCTGGCTGGGTTGCGCGCGGGGATTGACGCATCGTCTGTTCCAGATCATCTCAAGGAACTGGCCAGAATGCGCCTGGACTTGGCTGCCGAGTACATCAATGATGCGGTCTCTCTGAGTGATGTCGTCCGACCAGGACGGTTGGTCATCGTGGATTTGCGGGATGAGTTCATTGAAAAAGACGAAGCTTTGGGTCTCTTCGTTGTGCTCTTGCAATTGTTCGCAGACGCACGAATCGACGGTCGCAGTTTCAACAAACTGGTGGTCTTTGATGAGGCTCACAAATACATCGAAAGCCCTGATCTTGTTGCTGGGTTGATTGAGGTCGTTCGAGAGATGCGACACAAGGGTGTGAGCATCATGGTGGCAAGCCAAGACCCACCGTCGGTACCAGTGAGCTTGATCGAGCTCTCCAGCCAGATCATCATGCACAAGTTCAATTCGCCCGCTTGGCTGAAACACATCCAGAAAGCGAATGCGGCACTGAGCAATTTGACACCGGAACGCATGGCGCTGTTGAAGTCAGGTGAGGCCTACGTGTGGTCGAGCAAGGCGACGGACGACTCGTTTTCAAAGGGAGCCGTGAAGCTACGTTGCAGGCCTCGGGTGACTCAGCATGGTGGCGCTACGCGGGTGGCGGTTAAAGATTGAAAGCGGGCTTCGTTGCGAACTGAAGCCACCTTGCTTTCCATGGGCTGCCATGGCTGAGTGCGCATGGCAGTCCCACTTGGCAAGGTTTATGGCGAAGGCTCGCCACGCCTCTTTGTGCATGGCCCACGGCCGCGTGGCTTTACGGGGCGTTCAGCCTCAATTCGCAGCGGACGAAGGCGTTGGCCCTTGCTGGCCTGACCAGCCGTGCCATAGACGCGCCGGGTTGCAGCGCTCAGATGCCCCAATCCACGGCTTGTGGCATCGTCATCGACGTTGGCTTTGAGGTCGGCGGCAAACTGGTGACGGAAGCTGTATGCCGTGACAGTGTGCTTGTGTTTAGGCCACAGGCTGTGTGCCAGGCGGCGTATCTCCACCGTGAGGTTGATGGCACTGCGGACTTGTGCAAACACGTGGGGTTCTTCTTGGGAGCTGAGCAACTTGTTGACGACGCCAACTAGGGGATGAGGGTCGTCTGCGTTGTAGCTGATCGTCCGCAGCGGTTGGCCTTGTGCCGCCTTGACCTTTGCCCCGCATATTTGGAAGTGGATCACGTGTTTTCCCGTTCCTTCATCCTTGCCTCGCCAGATCTGTATGCCATTGGCCAGTTCGCTGGGACGGCATCCAGTGAGGGTCAGGACGATCAAGGCAAACAAATACCGCCCACCTGCAGCACGTTTGCAAAGGGCGGTACGCCAGTTCGCTGGTAGTCCAGCCAACGACTGACGTTTGCTGCGGCGTTTGGCTCGCTGGGCTGTCATGCCTTCTTGCCGTAGGCGCTGCAGCGTTTGTAGGCGCCGCAGATGCTGCACTAGACGCAGATGCAAAATTTCTGGTGCAGGTATGGAGGGCAGGCTCAGCTGTCGTTTCAGCTGTGTATTTTGCTCATTGAGAAAGTACCCCAATGCCGCCAAACGCTTGCGAAATGTGGAGACGCTGGAGGTGGACTGGACTGCAGAGTACAAGCCTCCTTCGACGCGCTTGGCGTGCTCAAGGAGTTGTTTGCCTTGCCGTGTGTATTCAGCCTGAGTTTTCGCGGAGGCATCCAGGGCGGTGGTGCTAGGTGAACGCATGGCATCCAGAATCGCCTGGCAACGCATCGCCAACTCTTGCAGCTTTAAATGTAGATCGCTCATGCTGCCTCCCCATCCTTTGATGCGCGGTGTGCCACAGCGTGAGGTTCCTGGCATACCTGCCAGGTTTTTGGTGGTACAGGCGGCGCTGATTGGTGCAGCTCGATGCCACCGCGTTTGACATAGAGCCTGGCGGCTGGATAGACGATAAGAACCTTGGTCAATGCGCGTTTGAAGCTGTAGCAGAAGTCACCATGTCCGTGCTTGCCTTGGTATTCGTGGCCGAACTGGCCTTTGAGCGTATGCCAGGGCAGCCACAGTGGTCGGTGGTTGAGCCGGTGCAGGCGATGTGCCAGCCAGACGTAGATATCAAGCGCCAATGCTGATCCGCGAAGGGCATGCAAGGCCCGCACGTCAAGCGGAACGGAATGGTGTACCAGCTCATCAAAAAAGCCGGGATCCAGCATGAGTGTTCCAGGCCAAGTTGAACGTCTCTTGTGATTGGCAGGGAGCCATGCGTCGATACGTTTGATGGCGGTTTCATTGACGGTGCGCCCGTGAAAGCCCATCTGTAGCCGGCATACAGCCAATGCATGCAACTGGTCTCGCAATGTGGAAAACCAGTGCCCCTGTGTGTCGTACCCCAGCATCCTGAGGAATTCAGATGCGTTTCGGCCAATAAAAATTTCAGGGCTGTTTGAGCGCTTGGCGAGTGTCGATATCCAGATTAATGCCAGGCGAGGCACGACACCGTGAGGGATGGGCTGAAAAATTGGGCGACCGTCGCCAAGGTCTATGGCTCCGGCTTGAACATACAACCACCCCTCTCCTGCCTGCCGCAGGAATTCCCGAGCCCGAGTTGGACGCCTCGGGAGGCCCAGTGAGCACAAGAGTGAATGATTGAATGCTAGGTCGTCGCCGAAGGGTGAGGCAGTGCGTACTTGCTCGCCGTGAGAGAGCAATTTATCCAGCGCCTTCGCTGCTGTCATTTTTCGCCCCCGGCACGATGCTGAGCGGGGACATTGCGCTGCTGCCAGCGAGCGCGGGCAAGTTGCTCAATCTTGGTGGGGCGCCCTCTTGGCCGTTTGGGCGGTGGCGGCTCGACCGGTCGGTTGGATTCCATCCACGCCAGAACCTCGTGTTCCCACCAACACAAACGTCGGCTACCAGGGAGCTTGAAAGGGGGAGGGATCAGATGCTGATACTTCTTGTTTGTCGCGCAAGTCCTGATTGTGGTCTCGGCCTTGCCGATCAGTGCGGATGTCTCTTCAATGTGGATGCGCCGGGGGATGCCGCTGCTCGGAGCGGCTGATTGCTTGATCATCTTCTTCACCATCGCAAAAGCGTTGGGCGACAGAGTCGCCTTTGCAGCGCAAGACTGCGCTGCGCACAAGTTCAGCGATGGAGGGCTCGGGGAGGTGGGGTTACCCGAAGAAGATGGGCCGAGGAAAACCTGGAAATCAGGACGATTGGCCGGAGATGCACGCATCCAGGAGAAGGCGCTTTTTGTCTGCGCATTAGCTCGTCATGCGCGGGAATCCACATTGCGATCATCACCGCAAAGATGCCGACAATGCTCCCAAGCACGCCTATTGCCAGTGCATGAGTGAGCAATGTACCTATGACGCCACCCGAGAACGAAGGTATCAGCCACATAAGCACCGTCAAGATCACGGCGCCGACACCGCAACGAACAGCCGTATCCATCCCTGCGCTTCGGCATTCTTTGAGAGCCTCCACAGAGGTAAGGGTGACTGAGTTGATATGCATGACTGTGCATAACACTATCGTGCACTTGGCTGCTTGTCAAAGGCGCAGTTGTGCTGTGTGAAGCAACTGCATTCACGCTGATGCGGAATTTTGGGACAAATTTGGGACAACGACGGGACAAATTTACTCTTTATCGCCATGAATGACGATTCAAAGCAAAAAGCCCAAGTGCTTGATGCGCTTGGGCTTTTTCTGTGGTGTCCTGGTCGGGGTGAGAGGATTCGAACCTCCGGCCTCTACGTCCCGAACGTAGCGCTCTACCAGGCTAAGCTACACCCCGTGTGTTGATCGCGCTAGGTGCGGCGATCAAGCAACTGAGCCGCCAATTGTAGCAAACCTTTTGTGTATGAATTGTCTGGCAGCTGCGCCGCTGCATTCAGTGCGAGTTGGGCTTGTGCTGCAGCTGCGGATCGGGTGGCCTGCAGGGCGCCTGTTTGCCGGATGATGGCGACCACGTCGGCGAGCCTGTCTGCCGCACCGGTCTGGATCACGTCCTGCAGCAGCGCGCGTTGTTCGGGCGTGCCGCGCTGCATGGCAATGATGAGCGGCAGCGTGACCTTGCCTTCCCTGAGATCGTCGCCCAGGTTCTTGCCCATTTCGGCTGCGTCGCCGTCGTAGTCGAGAACGTCGTCGATGACCTGAAAGGCCGTGCCCAGGGCCTGTCCGTATTCGGCGCAGGCCTGCTCCAGGTGCGGAGGGCTGCCCGCCAGAATGGCCGCCAGGCGGGCGCTGGCTTCGAAGAGCTTGGCTGTCTTCGAACGGATGACGTGCAGATAGCCGGCTTCGGTCAGTGTGGCGTCGTGGGTATTGATGAGCTGCTGCACTTCGCCTTCGGCGATGACGTTGGTGGCATCGGCCAATACCTGCATCACACGCATGCTGCCTGTATCCACCATCATTTGGAATGCGCGCGAATACAGAAAATCGCCGACCAGCACGCTGGCTGGATTGCCAAAGTTTTCGTTGGCCGTGGGCCTTCCCCTGCGCAGGGTTGACTCATCCACCACGTCGTCGTGCAGCAAGGTGGCCGTGTGGATGAATTCCACGACCGCAGCCAGGTTGAAGCGTTGGGTGTCGCAATAACCGAGGGCGCCCGCGGTCAGCAGCAGCAGCGCCGGGCGCAGGCGCTTGCCGCCGGCAGAAATGATGTAGCTTGCCACTTGCCCGACCAGGGGAACGGACGATGCAAGGCGCGCGGCGATGACCTTGTCCACTTCCTGCATGTCGTCGGCAATCAGTGCGAGGGTGGCGGCGGTGCTGGAAGATGAGACGGCCAAGGTAGGGCTCTAGGTAGCGTAAAGCTTTCGATTATAGGAAGCGCCTAGGCTGGCCGAGCATGGAGGCTGTGCATATGAAGAGCAGGTTTCTTGTCAACTGGTATGCGCGCTGATAGAATCGCGTGTTCTGCGGGAAATTCGTCCCGCGGAACTTCTTTACGATGAGGTTTACATGTACGCGGTCATAAAAACCGGCGGCAAGCAGTATCGCGTTGCCGCTGGCGAAAAAATCAAGGTAGAACAGATTGCTGCGGACGTAGGCCAGGAGATCGTGATCGACCAGGTTCTGGCTGTCGGCAACGGCGCTGAACTGAAGGTGGGCACGCCCCTGGTTTCCGGCGCGACTGTGAAGGCTACGGTGGTAGCGCATGGCAAGCACGACAAGGTGCGCATCTTCAAGCTGCGCCGTCGCAAGCACTATGTCAAGCACCAGGGGCATCGCCAGCAGTTCACCGAACTGCAGATCCAGGCGATTGCCGCTTAAATAGCCTGAAGGAGCTTTAGTCATGGCACAGAAAAAAGGCGGCGGCTCTACGCGAAACGGGCGCGATTCCAAGCCCAAGATGCTCGGCGTGAAGGCTTACGGTGGTGAGCTGATCAGCGCGGGTTCGATCATCGTGCGCCAGCGCGGCACGCGCATCCATCCTGGCGACAACGTGGGCGTGGGCAAGGATCACACCCTGTTTGCGCTGGTGGACGGCCATGTGTCGTTCGGCACCAAGGGCGCCCTGTCCAAGCACACCGTCAGTGTGACTCCGGCCTGATCGGGTCTGGCCCGACGCACAAGCAAAGCCCCGACGTGTCGGGGCTTTGTTGTTTCCCGTACCTGGCGGCTGCTTGCGCGCCGCACCTTTACACTGCACTCCCATGAAGTTCGTCGACGAAGCCTTTATCGACATAGCCGCCGGTGACGGCGGCAATGGCTGCGTGTCGTTTCGGCACGAGAAGTACAAGGAGTTCGGCGGCCCCAATGGGGGTGACGGCGGACGCGGCGGCCACGTATTCGCCGTGGCCGACCCCAACCTCAACACCCTGGTCGATTTCCGCTTTTCGCGCCGGCACGAGGCCAAGCGGGGCGAGCACGGCATGGGTTCGGACATGTTCGGCGCGGCAGGCGCCGACGTGACGCTGAAGATGCCGGTCGGCACCATCATCAGCGATGCCAAGAGTGGCGAGGTGCTCTACGAACTGCTGACCCCCGGCGAGGTGCTGATGATCGCCAAGGGCGGCGATGGGGGATATGGCAACCTGCGCTTCAAGAGCGCCATCAACCGGGCGCCGCGTCAGAAAACGCCCGGCTGGCCCGGCGAGAAGAAAAACCTCAAGCTCGAACTCAAGGTGCTGGCGGACGTGGGGCTGCTGGGCATGCCCAACGCCGGCAAGTCCACCTTCATTGCTGCGGTGTCCAACGCGCGGCCCAAGATTGCCGACTACCCGTTCACCACGCTGCATCCCAACCTGGGTGTGGTGCGCGTCGGGCCGGAGCAGAGCTTCGTCGTCGCCGACATCCCGGGTTTGATCGAAGGGGCGTCCGAAGGCGCGGGCCTGGGGCACCAGTTTCTGCGCCACCTGCAGCGCACACGCTTGCTGCTGCACATCGTCGATCTGTCGCCGTTTGACGAATCGGTCGATCCTGTGGAGCAGGCCAGGGCCATCGTCGCAGAACTCAAGAAATACGATCCCGAACTGCACGCCAAGCCGCGCTGGCTGGTGCTCAACAAGCTCGACATGGTGGCGCCGGAAGACCGCGCTGTCCGCGTGAAGGACTTCGTCAAGCGCTTCAAGTGGAAGGGGCCGGTGTTCGAGATTTCGGCCCTGACGCGCGAGGGGTGCGAACCGCTGGTGCAATCCATCTACCAGCACGTGCGCGCCGAGCAGCTGGCCCAGCAAGGGCCGGCAGAAGTCGATCCGCGTTTTGCCGATGATCGCGCATCGGAATGAAAACTATTCATTTGATAGCTGATTACGCTTTACTGATAAGCGTTAGAGGCATATTTTATTAATATGACTTCCAGTGCATTGCGCGACGCGCGTCGCATCGTGATCAAGGTCGGCTCCAGCCTCGTCACCAACGAGGGGCGCGGGCTTGACGAGGTGGCCATTGGCGAATGGAGCCGCCAAATGGCGGCGCTGGTGCGCGGCGAGGCCGGCGCTGCGCGCGAGGTCATCATGGTCTCCAGCGGCGCCGTCGCCGAGGGCATGAAGCGCCTGGGCTGGAGCGCCCGCCCGGTCGAGCTGCACGAGCTGCAGGCCGCTGCCGCCGTGGGGCAGATGGGGCTGGCGCAGATGTACGAGACCAAGCTGCGCGAACAGCACATGGGCAGCGCGCAGGTGCTGCTCACGCACGCCGACCTCGCCGACCGCGAGCGCTACCTCAACGCCCGTTCCACGCTGCTGACGCTGCTGCACCTGGGCGTGGTGCCGGTGATCAACGAGAACGACACCGTCGTGACCGACGAGATCAAGTTCGGCGACAACGACACCCTGGGCGCCCTGGTGGCCAACTTGGTGGAGGCGGATGCGCTCATCATCCTGACCGACCAGAAGGGCCTGTACACCGCCGATCCGCGCCGCGATCCGGCCGCGCAGTTCGTGCACGAGGCGCAGGCGGGTGAGGCGACACTGGAAGAGATGGCCGGCGGTGCTGGGTCGAGCATCGGCAAGGGTGGCATGATCACCAAGATCATCGCTGCCAAGCGCGCGGCGGGGTCGGGCGCATCGACCGTGATTGCCTGGGGGCGCGAGCCCGACGTGCTGCTGCGCCTGGCGCGCGGCGAGGCTATTGGCACGCTGCTCGTGGCGCCCACGCAGAAGACCCAGGCGCGCAAGCAGTGGATGGTCGATCACCTGCAGCTGCGCGGTTCGGTGACGGTGGATGCCGGTGCCGTCGCCAAGCTGGTGGGTGAGGGCAAGAGCCTGCTGCCCATCGGCATGGTGGCGGTGGAAGGCGACTTTGCCCGTGGCGACGTGATCGCCGTGCGCGATGCCGGTGGCAGCGAGATTGCGCGCGGCCTGTCCAACTACGCCAGCGCCGAGGCGCGCCTGCTGTGCCGCAAGCCCTCGTCGCAGTTCGAGCAACTGCTGGGCTACGCCGCGGAGCCTGAAATGGTGCACCGCGACAACCTGGTGCTGACGCACCACTGACCCGCGAAGAAAACCAAACGGCGCCCTGCATAGGGCGCCGTTGCGCTATCTCGATGTGCCGATCATCAGTGGGTCGGCTTGGGCGGCTCGTGGTCTGCCAGCGGCGCGGGCGCGCTGTGCTGCGGATCGGGGTCGAAGCTGGCCCCGGGAGGCAGTTCCATACCGGGCTTGAGCAGCATCGAGTTGGATCGGTGCGGTGTAGGTTGCTGCGTCACCGGTTCATGCTCGCGCGTACGCGTGCCGCCGCGCAGGTAGCGGTTGCGCTGTTCGTGGCGCGGCACGAAGCGCGCCAGCTCCGTCAGCGCCAGCTCGTAGACGCCGCGCTTGAACTCCACCACTACATCGAGCGGCACCCAATAATCGTTCCAACGCCAGGCGTCGAATTCCGGATGGTCGGTGGCACGCAGGTTCAAATCCCAATCGTGGCCGAGTAGCTGCAACAGAAACCAGATCTGCTTCTGGCCGCGGTAGTGGCCGCGCGCGTCGCGGCGGATGAACCGGTCTGGCACCTCGTAGCGCAACCAGTCGCGGGTGCGGGCAATCACGCGGACATGGCCGGGCTGCAGCCCCACCTCTTCATGCAGCTCCCGGAACATGGCCTGCTCCGGGGTTTCTCCACGATCGATGCCCCCTTGGGGGAATTGCCAGCTATGGGTGCGTATGCGTTTGCCCCAGAACACCTGGTTCTTCTGGTTGAGCAGGATGATGCCGACGTTTGGGCGAAAGCCGTCCCGGTCAAGCATAATCTAACCCCAAATTTTTAAAACTGTGGTCATTATGCACGCTGTCCTGACGGCGACAAGCCAAGCCGCCACAGACGCAGAGCCTGTTCGATGAAAGCTTCCCAATTCTTCATATCCACCCTCAAAGAGGCGCCGGCCGACGCCGAGGTGGTCAGTCACAAACTCATGATGCGTGCCGGCATGATCAAGAAGCTGGGCGCGGGCATCTATACCTACATGCCCATGGGGCTGCGCGTGATCCGCAAGGTCGAGGCCATCGTGCGCGAGGAGATGAACCGCGCCGGCGCTGTGGAATGCACCATGCCCGTGGTGCAGCCTGCCGAACTCTGGCAGGAGACGGGGCGCTTCGAGAAGATGGGGCCGGAGCTGCTGCGCATCCAGGATCGCCATGGCCGCGACTTTGTCGTCCAGCCCACCAGCGAGGAGGTGGTGACCGACATCGCACGCCAGGAACTGCGCAGCTACAAGCAGTTGCCCAAGAATCTCTACCAGGTGCAGACCAAGTTCCGCGACGAGCGCCGCCCGCGCTTTGGCCTGATGCGTGGGCGCGAATTCATCATGAAGGATGCCTACAGCTTCGATCGCGACCAGGAGGGTGCCAAGGCCAGCTACCAGGTCATGGCGCAGGCGTACCGGCGCATCTTCGACCGTTTCGGCCTGACCTACCGCGCCGTGGCGGCGGACAGCGGCGCGATCGGCGGCGACCTCTCCGAGGAATTCCAGGTCATCGCCGCCACCGGCGAGGACGCCATCGTCTACTGCCCTGACAGCGCCTACGCCGCCAACATGGAAAAGGCCGAGGCTCTGGCGCCCGCTGGCCCACGCCCGGCGCCGGGCAAGGTCATGGAAAAGACGCCCACTCCCGGCAAGGCCACCTGCTCCGACGTGGCCGAACTGCTGGGCGTGCCGCTGGCCACCACCGTCAAGTCGCTGGTGCTGGCCACCGACGAGACCAACGAAGCGGGTGAGATCGTCAAGAGCACCGTCTGGCTGCTGCTATTGCGCGGCGACCACGACATGAACGAGGTGAAGGTCGGCAAGGTGCCCGGCTTGGATCAGGGCTTTCGCTTTGCCAGCTTGGCCGAGATCGATGAGTACTTCGGCTGCAAGCCTGGTTACCTGGGGCCGATCGGCCTGAGAAAGCCGCTCAGGATCGTGGCCGACCGCGAGGTGGCGGTGATGGCCGACTGGATCTGCGGCGCCAACGAGGCGGATTACCACATCACTGGCGTGAACTGGGGCCGCGACTTGCCCGAGCCGCATGTGGTGGCCGACCTGCGCAACGTGGTGGCGGGCGACCAGTCCCCCGATGGCAAAGGCCTGCTGGCCATCGAGCGCGGCATCGAAGTTGGCCATGTGTTCTACCTGGGCACCAAGTATTCCAAGTCCATGAACGCCACCTTCCTGGGCGAGGACGGCAAGCCTGCCTTCTTCGAGATGGGCTGCTATGGTATCGGCGTCACGCGCCTGCCCGCCGCCGCCATCGAGCAGAACCACGACGAACGCGGCATCATCTGGCCCGACGCGATCGCGCCGTTCACCGTGGCCATCTGCCCCATCGGCATGGATCGCAGTGCCGAAGTGCGTGCCATGGCCGAAAACCTCCACGCCGAGTTGCTGGCCGCTGGTGTCGATGCCATTCTTGACGACCGCGGCGAGCGTCCCGGCGCGATGTTTGCCGATTGGGAGCTGATCGGTGTGCCGCACCGCGTGACGATCGGCGACAAGGGCCTGAAAGAGGGCGTGGTCGAGTATCAGCACCGCCGCGATGCCGCCGCCACCAAGGTGGCACTGGCCGAGGTGAGTGCATTTGTAAGGAGCCGGCTGCAGGCATGACGCAAGCGAAGGTGATGGGTGATATGGTGGCAGGCGGGCCGAGGCGCCGCGCCTGCCTGGCTGCGCTGGCTGCGGGCCCTGCCGGCTGGCTGGGGCTGGCTGCGCCCGCGTACGCCGGCGGCCAGGTGGAAGAACCCCTGGCCGACGCGGTGCGCACGGCGCTCAGCGCCGCTGTGAGCGACATGGCGCCGCCCGAGCCTCTGTTTGCCAGCACCGCGTCGCGCATCCACTATCTGCGCTGGCTGGGCACGATGAGCGAGCAACTGCGCCGGCGCAAGCCCGACTGGCAGGTGCGGCGCGATTTTCTGCAGACCGCCTGGTACGAAGCCAAGCGCGCAGGGCTCGATGTTTCCCTGGTGCTGGGGCTGGTACAGGTCGAGAGCGCGTTCCGCAAGTACGCCATCTCCAGTGTGGGAGCGCGCGGCTACATGCAGGTGATGCCGTTCTGGACGCGCGTGATCGGCGACGGCGACGCCGGCAAACTGTTCCACATGCAGACCAATCTGCGCTTTGGCTGCGTCATCCTGCGCCACTACCTGGATCGCGAGAATGGCGATCTGTACATGGCGCTGGGGCGCTACAACGGCAGCCGGGGCAAGGCGGCCTACCCCGACGCAGTGTTCGCCGCACAGCGCCACTGGCGCTTTCAGGACGCGGCGGTATCGGCCTGACCGGCCTGCGTGCCCGCGTCCGCGTCGGGCCGCAGGCGCGACACCATCACTTGGTCGATGCGGTAGCTGTCCACGTCCATCACCTCGAAGCGGTAGCCGCCCCAGTTCACGGTGTCGGTGCGCCGGGGCACGCGGCGCAGCATTTCGGTCAGGAAGCCGCCCAGGGTTTCGTACTCCTGTTCGTGCGGCAGGCTATCCAGGTGCAGGGCCCGCACCACGTCTTCGACTGGCGTCACGCCGTCCATCAGCCATGAGTTCTCGTCGCGCCGCACGATCTGCTCCTCGTCGCTCGGGCCGACCAGGCCACCCATGACGGTGCTCATCACGTCGTTGAGCGTGACCACGCCCACCACCAGGCTGTATTCGTTGACGATGACGGCAAAGTCCTCGTGCACCTGGCGGAACTGCTCCAGCACCTCGGCCAGCGTCAGCCGGTCGGGCACCACCAGTACCTTGTGCACCAGCGCGTCATCGCGCAGCGACAGGCTCTGGTTGTTGAGCGCGCGCTGGAACAGATCCTTGGCGTCCACGTAGCCGACGATGTGGTCGATGTCACCCTTGCACACCGGGTAGGTGGAGAACGGCTCGGCGGCGATGCGTGCGCGGATCACGGTGTCGGGGTCGTCCTGGTCGAACCAGGCGATGCGTTCGCGCTGCGTCATCGCGCTGCCCACGGTGCGCGAGTCCAGCTCGAAGACGTTGGCGATCACTTCCTGCTCGCGCTCGGCCAGCACGCCGGCGCGCGCGCCAGCCTCGGTCATGGCCAGGATGTCCTCGGGCGTGATGCGCTCGTCGCGTTCGGTCGGCAGGCCCAGCAGCCGCGCCACTGCGTCGGCCAGGCGGTTGAACAGCCACACCAGCGGGCCCAGCAGCGCCGTGCAGCCCTGCATGGGGCGCGCCAGCAGCAGTGCCAGGCGCTCGGGCTCGGCCATCGACAGGCGCTTGGGCAGCAGGTCGGCGAACAGGATGAAGAGCGCTGTCACCAGCGTGAATGACGCCAGAAAGCCCGCCGTCTGCGCCTGCGCTGCCGGCAGCCACCACTGCGCCGCCGTGGCAAAGACGGGCGTCAGCGCACCTTCGCCCACCACGCCGCCCAGGATGGCGACGGCGTTGACGCCGATCTGCGTGACGGTGAAGTATTCGCCCGGCTGCGCCTGCGTCCTGAGCACCAGCTCGGCGCGCGCGTCGCCGTCTTGCAGCAGTTGCCGCAGCTTCAGGCGCCGTGCGGCCGCGAGCGAGATTTCGGCAATCGAGAAGAAGGCACTGGCGGCGATCAAGAGGGCGATCAGGAGCAGGCTTTGGTATGGGCTCATAGGCGGCAAGTGAGTGGCTGCGGCAGCTATTCGACCATACAAAGCGGGTGCGGCGCATGGGCCTGGCGTGAAAAAACCGCCCGGAGGCGGTTTGTGCGGGGGATGCGGGCCTTCAGGCCTTGGGCGCGAGGATGGGCTGCAGCTCGCCCTTTTCGTACATCTCCATCATGATGTCCGAGCCGCCGATGAACTCGCCGCGCACGTACAGCTGCGGGATGGTGGGCCACTGGCTGTAGTCTTTGATGCCCTGGCGGATGGCGTCGTCCTCCAGCACGTTCACGCTGGCGATGTTGGCCGTGTCCACGCCGCAGGCCTTCAGGATTTGCACGGCGCGGCCGGAGAAGCCGCACATCGGAAAGCTCGGGCTGCCTTTCATGAACAGCAGGATGTCGTTGGTCTTGACCAGTTGGTCGATGCGTTGCTGGGCGTCGCTCATGGGGATGAATGCTCCTGAAAGTAGCCCTGTGCCAGGGCAGTGGTAACTGTCGATTATTTCACTTTGCCGCCGCCAGGGTGCGGCATTGACCCGCCGCTGCATCGGGCTATGCCTGCCAGGTCGCAGCGGCTGGCCACCTGTGCAAAGCCGGCGGCGCGCAGCAGCGCCTGCACTACATCCGCCTGGTCGTGGCCGTGCTCCAGCAGCAGCCAGCCCCCGGAGGCAAGGCGCGTGGGCGCCTGGGCGACGATGGCGCGGATGTCGTCCAGGCCGTCCGCGCCGCTGGCCAGGGCCGACAGGGGCTCGTGCGCCAGCGCCTGCAGGTGCGGGTCGTGCGCGGCGATGTAGGGTGGGTTCGAGACGATGGCGTCGAACGGGCCCGGCACGTCCGCCAGCCAGTTGCCTGCTGCAAAGCGCACGGGCAGGCCCAGGCGCCGGGCATTGGCGCGGGCCACGGTGAGTGCATCCTCACTTGCATCCACGGCCAGCACCTGGGCCGTGGGCAATTGGCTTTGCAGCGCCAGCGCGATGGCGCCGCTGCCCGTGCCCAGATCGGCGATGCGCGGCGCGGGCTGCCCGCGCAGCAGCTCCAGCGCCCAGTCCACCAGTGTCTCGGTGTCGGGGCGCGGGTCGAGCACGCGGGCGTCCACCTGCAGCGCCAGGCCGTAAAACTCCTTGGTGCCGGTCAGGTAGGCCACGGGCTCGCCCGCCGCGCGGCGCGCGGCCAGTGCGTTGAAGCGGGCCAGCGCGCCGGCATCCAGCGCGTCGCCGTCGTGCGCCAGCAGCCAGGCGCGGTCGCCCGTGGCGCGGCCCAGCGCATGCAGCAGCAGCATCTGCGCGTCGATGCGGGCCAGGCCCAGGGCTTGCGCCTGCGCCAGGGCCTGCGCGGCGGTTGCTACTTCATTCATAGCTGTTTGCGCATGCTGGATAAGCGTTTGGTGCCGATTTGGCTTATATCGTAAACACGCTCTTAAACAGAGGTTTCCAGATCGGCCAGCAGCTCGGCCTCGCGTGCGTGCTGCAGCGCGGCCAGCACCTCGCCCAGGTCGCCTTCCATGATGGCCAGCAGCTTGTACAGCGTGAGGTTGATGCGGTGGTCCGTCAGCCGCCCCTGCGGAAAGTTGTAGGTGCGGATGCGGTCGCTGCGGTCGCCGCTGCCCACCAGGCCCTTGCGCAGGGCCGCTTCCTTGGCCGCGCGCTCGCTGCGTTCTTTTTCCTGGATGCGCGCCTGCAGCACGGCCAGCGCCTTGGCCTTGTTGCTGTGCTGGCTGCGCCCGTCCTGGCATTCGGCGACGATGCCGGTGGGGATGTGCACCACGCGCACGGCCGAATCGGTCTTGTTGATGTGTTGGCCGCCCGCGCCGCTGGCGCGGAAGGTGTCGATGCGCAGGTCGGCCGGATTCAGCGTGATGGCGGCCTGCTCGTCGGGCTCGGGCATCACGGCCACGGTGCAGGCGCTGGTGTGGATGCGGCCCTGCGTCTCGGTGGCGGGCACGCGCTGCACGCGGTGGCCGCCGGATTCGAAGCGCAGGGCGCCATAGACATGGTCGCCCTCGATGCGCAGCACCACTTCCTTGTAGCCGCCCAGCTCGCTCTCGTTGGCGCTCATCACCTCCACGCGCCAGCCCACGTTGGCGGCGTAGCGTGTGTACATGCGCGCCAGGTCGCCAGCGAACAGCGCCGACTCGTCGCCGCCCGTGCCGGCGCGGATTTCGACAAAGGCGTTGCGCGCGTCGTCGGGGTCCTTGGGCAGCAGCAGGCGCTGTAGTTCGTCTTCGAGCTGCAGCAGCTCGGCCTGCGCGGCGGCGATTTCCTCCTGCGCCATCTCGGCCATATCGGCGTCCTGCAGCAGCTCCTGCGCTGCGGCCAGGTCGGCCTCGCGCTGGCGGTAGCGCGCGTAGCGCCCGGCGATGGCTGTCACGTCGGCGTGTTCGCGCGAGATGGCGCGGTACTGCGCCATGTCGGCCATGATGTCTTCGCGCGAGAGCAGGAAGTCCAGCTCGCCCAGGCGCTGGGCGTAGCGTTCCAGCTGGCTGCGGAGAAAAGGTTTCATTGGAAGTGCAGGAATTTAAAGAACAATAGCTGTTAACGCTTTATGGAAAAGCGTTTGAGCCTATTTTTATTGATATTTTCTGGCGCAGCTAAGAGCGCCCGCGCGAGCGCAGGAACAGCCGCGCGACGGTGTCCGCCGTTTGCGCGCGCGCCTGTGCGTCGCCCGTGTGCAGTTCGGCCATGGTGCCGTGCAGCATCTTCTGCGTGAGGCCGCGCGAGAGCGCGTCAAGCACCGTGTCGATGTCCTCGCCCCGGGCCAGCAGTTTTTTGGCGCGGGCGATCTCCAGCGCGCGCCAGGCGTCGGCCTGGCTGTTGATCTGCTGGATCAGCGGCACCGTGCCTTCGCCCTCCTGGCGCAGGTCGAGCCAGTGCATGAAGCTTTGCACGCCGGCGTCGATGATGGCCTCGGCCTGCGCCACCGCCGCCTGGCGCTGCGCCTGGGCGGTCTGCACCACGCTGGCGAGGTCGTCCACGGTGTATAGGTAGACGTCGTCCAGTTGCTTGACTTCGGGCTCGATGTCGCGCGGCACGGCCAGGTCGACCATGAAGATCGGGCGGTGGCGGCGCTTCTTCACAGCCCGCTCCACCGCGCCCAGGCCGATGATGGGCAGGCTGCTGGCGGTGCAGCTGATGATGGCGTCGAACTCGTGCAGGTGCTCGGGCAGTTCGGCCAGGCGCATCACGGTGGCGCCGAAACGGGTGGCGAGCTTTTCGCCGCGCTCCAGTGTGCGGTTGGCAATGGCGATCTGCCGCGGATGCCTGGCGGCAAAGTGCGTGGCGCACAGTTCGATCATCTCGCCCGCGCCGACGAACAGCACGCGGATCTTGGACAGGTCTTCAAACAACTGGCTCGCCAGCCGTACGGCAGCGGCAGCCATGCTGATGCTGTGCGCGCCAATGTCGGTGCTGGTGCGCACTTCCTTGGCCACGGCAAAGCTGCGCTGGAACAGCTGATTGAGCGTGCTGCCCAGGGCGCCCGCACCTTCGGCTGCACGCACGGCATCCTTCATCTGGCCCAGGATCTGCGCCTCGCCCAGCACCATGGAGTCGAGCCCGCTGGCTACACGGAAGGCGTGGCGCGCCACCAGGCCGTCCTGCAGCTGGTAGGAGTGCGAGCGCAGCAGCGCCGGCGCCACGCCGCCGCTGCTGGCCAGCCAGTCCAGCGTGTGCTCCAGCGCCGGCGCTTGCGCGGCGCAGTAGATTTCGGTGCGGTTGCAGGTGGAGATGATGGCCGTCTCCACCTCGGGGTGGCGGGCCGATCCGGCCAGCGCCTGGCGCAGTCCGTGCAGCGTGGGCGCGATCTGGTCGAGCGCGAACGCGAAGCGCCCGCGCAGATCCAGCGGCGCGGTGTGATGATTGATGCCCAGGGCCCAGACTGCCATGGGGTGCGATTATAAAATTGGCGCCGCACCTGGGCGTTTTCCAGGGGATTGATCCCGACCCGCGCCGCACCATGGGCCTGCTTGCTGCCTTCAACCATCTGCTGAATTTCATCGCGCCCGCGCTGTCCGTCGCTGCGGCGCTGGTGCTGCTGAGCCATCTGCTGCTGCGCCGGCAGGCTGCCGGGCGCGGCTGGTGGCGGCCGTGGGCGGTGCACTCCATCGCCGGCTGTTGCGTGCTGGCCGGCGGCCTGGTGCTGCAGGGGCGCGACGGCACCATGCTGACCTACGCCGCCCTGGTGTTGGCCTGCGCCAGCAGCCAGTGGCTGTGGCTGCGCGCCTGGCGCAACTGAGGCGGGAGCATCGCTGCGCGTGCAGCTGATTTATGGATCAAATTGGCCTGTCAGCCTTATGAGTAAAGCGCAGCCAGCTATATAAATAGTATTCAAGGGGCATTGTCGCCAGCGGCCGGCGGCATACCCACATCGGCCGGCGCCGGCGCCATCGAGGTAGTGGCTGGCGGCGACAGCGCCAGCCCGGCTTGGCGCAGCGTGTCCAGGATGGCGAACAGCACGTCGCTGCGCACGCCGCTGATTTGGCGCGGGTTGGCAACGTAGCCAATGGCCAGAAAGGTCAGCGTGCCGCTTTGTATGCCCTCCAGCGTGACCGACGGCGCGGGCTCGGCCAGGATGTCTGGATGATCGGCCAAGCAGCGCAGGATCAGCTCGCGCAGGCGCCGCGCGTCGGCGTCCAGCGGCGCCGGCAGGCGCAGCAGCACGCGGCCCTGGGCGCCGGCCTGCGTCATGTTGCGCACGGTCTTGGTGATGAACTCCGAGTTGGGCACGATGACCGTCGAGCGGTCGGACAGCTGGATCTCGGTGGCGCGCACGTTGACGCGGCGCACGTCGCCCTCGGTGTCGCCCAGTAGTACCCAGTCGCCCACCTTGACCGGGCGCTCGGCCAGCAGGATCAGGCCCGCGATGAAGTTCTGCACGATGGCCTGCAGGCCGAAGCCGATGCCCACCGACAGCGCGCTGGCCACCCAGGCGATGCGCTCCACGCTGATGCCCAGGCTGGCCAGCGCCAGCGCCACGACGAAGACGAATCCAACCGAGCCCAGCAGCGTGGCGATGGAGCTGCGCATGCCTGGCTCCAGCGCAGTATGCGGAAAGTAGCGCTCGCTCAGCCAGTGCTTGAACATGCGCACGGCGCCAAAGCCCACGCACGCCACGGCCAGCGCCATGAGCAATTGCTGCGAGCCCAGCATGAAGCCGCCGATGCGCAGGCTGTGATCCATGCTGCTGCCCCGGCGGAAGACCTCGTCGGGGCTGGTGCCGAACGGGGCCATCAGCGCGATCACCATGTAGAACAGCAACAGCAGGCGCAGCGCGCCCGAGGCCAGCACCGCCGCCTGGTCGAGCAGCCTGGCGTGCACGTTGAGCGCGCCGCACAGGCGCGCGCCGAACCGGCTGTGCGAGGACAGCAATGCCTCGCACAGATCATCGGCCAGCAGGCTCAGCAGATAGGTGGTGGCCAGCACCACGCCGGCCCAGACCATCTGGCGCGCCAGCAGCCCGGCCAGCGCCACGTAGCCCAGCGCCACGGCCAGCAGAGCGGCCGCCACGGCCACGCCGGCGCAGGCCAGCGCGGCGATCAGCCACAGCGGCTGGCGCGGCGTGGACGGCGCGGTGCCCACCTCGGCGTCCGCGCCGGCCGGCGCTGCCAGCAGCAGGCTGCTGCGCCAGTGCCCCAGCGCCTTGGCCACGCTGGCCGACAGCAGCAGCGCGACGCAGGCGTGTACCAGCACGTCGGCCGCCAGGCTGGCGCCGACGATGGCGTTCACCTCGGCGGCGAGCACGCCCAGCGGCGCCAGCAGGCCCAGCCACCAGGGAAAGGGGCTCAGGCGACGTGCCAGGGTGTCATCGATGGGCAGCAGCCGCCAGGAGCTGTGCCGGCGCGACAGCAGCGCGTGGCCCAGGGTGACGATGAAGGCTGCGTAGGCGCCGGCGCGCAGGCTGGCCTGCCTGAGCGCCTGTAGCGGGGCAGGCAGCGCGTCGGCCAGCGCCAGGCCGCTCCAGGCGAGCTGCAGCGCCATGCCGACGATGAGCACGTTGGCCACGATGGCGAAACCGGCCAATAGCGTGCGGCGCAGCCGCGTGGCCGGCAGGCGGGGCGGCAGCGCGTGGATCAGGATGCGTTCGGCCAGCCAGGTGCCGGCCAGCAGCAGCGCCAGCGCCAGCAGCAGGCGGCCCAGCATCGCGCTGCGCTGCGGGCCGAGCCAGGCGCCGGCGGCCTGTGTCCGCAGCAAGCTGGCCAGGTGGCGCAGCCGGCCCGCGTCGTCGGGGGCGGCGCTGGCCAGGTTGTGCCAGAAGGCGGGCGCCAGCGGCGAGGCGGCGCGCGCGCTCAGCGCCTGGCGGAACAGTGCGCGGCGTTGGCGCACCACGTCGGCGCTGCGCTGCTCAGCGTCCACGGCGAGCAGGCGCGCCAGCTTGAGGTTGGCGTCCACCACGGCGCGCTGGCGTTCCAGTGTGCGCCGCTGTGCGCGCACGTCGGGGGTGTCGGCGGGGGCTCCCGGCTCGGGCGCCGGCCCCAGGCCCTGCAGGCGCAGATCCAGGTCGGTCAGGTCGGTGCTGCGGCGCAACACCAGTTGCTCTGCGGTGGCGCCTATGGCGTTTAGTTCGGCCAGCAGCTTGCGGCCGTCGTCGTCCTCGCCCAATTGCTGCGGCACGGCGTCGAGCCGACGGCGCAGCTCCTCGACGCTGGAGATCGGTGCGTCGCCGTTACCCGCAGGTGCCAGCCCGATGGAGGCGGCGGGGGAGGCCAGAGTGTCGGCAGCGTGCGCCGGGCGTGCCGCCAACTGGCAGGCCAGTGCCAACAGCCAGAGCAGCAGCCAGATCGGCGGCAGGCGCGTGCCGCTGGTGCGCGTGCGCCGTGGCGGCGCGGCGGAAAGGGGCGGGGGGCAAGGCATGGTGGGGCGCATTGTCGCCGCTGCGCGGTCGCCCAGGGAATGTTGCGTGTCGTCTTTACGCCGCCGGGCTGAACAGGTCGATGCGATCGGTGATGATGCCGTCGGTGTCCAGCGCGATCAGGCGCTCGGCCGCCCATTCATCATTGACGGTGTAGCTCAGGGCGCGCAGCCCAGCCACGCGCACGGCCTGCACGGTGGCCGCGTCCCACAGCGCATGGTTGCAGACCACGGCGGCGCAGCCCAGCTGGCGCGCGCTGTCGAGCCAGCCATCGTGCAACTCGTCGAGCAGCAGGCCGCGCGGCAGGTCGGGGGCGGTTTCGCGCGCGCCGGCCAGGGCGTCGGGCTGGAACGAGGTGAGCAGCGGCGGCGCTGCCTGCCCCTGCCAGAGCTGGGCGGCGAGCCGCCCAACGGCGCGGCCTGTCTCCAGCTCGGTGCCGGGCGTGGGCTTGATCTCGATGTTGAGCATGAGCGCGTTGGCGATGCACCAGCGTGCTACGTTGGCAAGCGTGGGCAGCGGCTCGCCCGCGTAGCGGCGCGAGTGCCAGGCGCCGGCGTCCAGCTGCGCCAGCTCGCTCCAGGGCTGCGCGCCGGCCACGCCGCTGCCGTTGGTGGTGCGCTCCAGCGTGCTGTCGTGCATCAGGAAGACGACGCCGTCGGCGCTGAGCTTGGCGTCGCACTCGAACATGCGCCAGCCGTGCGCGGCGCCCAGGCGAAAGGCCGCCAGGGTGTTCTCGGGCGCGAGCTTGCCGGCGCCGCGGTGGGCGATCCAGCGGGGGTAGGGCCAGTGGGTGGCGGTCATGCGGCAACCCTCTGGCCGTTGGCGGCGTCGAACCAGTGCAGGCGGTCTTCGCGCGGGGCGATGCGCGCGGCCTCGCCCGGCTTGGGGTAGGAGCGCGACTCCTCGGTGCGCACGGTCACGTCCTCGCCGCCCACCTTGCCGTAGAGCAGGCGCTCGGCGCCCAGCAGCTCGACGGTCTCCACCTGGAACTCCCAGCCGCCCGCGTCCACCAGGTCGATGTGCTCGGGGCGTATGCCCAGAATGCGTCCGGCCTTGCCGCCGGGGGCGTTCTTGAGCAGGTTCATGGGCGGCGAGCCGATGAAGTTGGCGACAAAGGTCGTCGCCGGCGTGTGGTAGACCTCCTCGGGTGTGCCGAACTGCTCGACGCGGCCGGCGTTCATCACCACCATGCGCTGCGCCAGCGTCATGGCCTCGACCTGGTCGTGCGTGACGAACAGGCTGGTGATGCCTAGTTCGGCGTGCAGCTTCTGGATCTCGATGCGCGTCTGGCCGCGCAGCTTGGCGTCCAGGTTGGACAGCGGCTCGTCGAACAGGAACACCTGCGGCTCGCGCACGATGGCACGGCCCATGGCCACGCGCTGGCGCTGGCCGCCGGAAAGCTCGCGCGGCTTGCGCTCCAGCAGGCCGCCCAGCTCCAGGATCTTGGCGGCCTTGTCCACGCGGCGGCGGATCTCGTCCTTGGGCACCTTGGCAAGCTTCAGGCCGTAGGCCATGTTCTCGAAGTTGCTCATGTGCGGGTAGAGCGCGTAGTTCTGGAACACCATGGCGATGTTGCGCTTGGCCGGCTCCAGGTTGTTCACCAGTTGCTCGCCGATGCGCAGCTCGCCGCCGGTGATTTCCTCCAGCCCGGCGATCATGCGCAGCAGCGTGGACTTGCCGCAGCCCGACGGGCCGACCAGCACGACGAACTCGCCGTCGCGGATTTCGGCGTTGACGCCGTGGATGACCTGGTTGGCCTTGGGGCCGTGGCCGTAGCGCTTGACGATGTCTTTCAGGGAAATGGATGCCATTTTGCAATCAATTCAATAGCTGTTTGCGCAGTGTGTAAGCGGGGTATAGGCTGTTTTCTTGCTTATTTTTCGGTATCCACCAAGCCCTTCACGAACCATTTTTGCATCAGTATCACCACCAGCGTGGGCGGCAGCATGGCGACGATGGTCGTGGCCATGACGATGTTCCAGTCCACGTTGGCGTCGCCGCCGGCGAGCATGCGCTTGATACCGATCACCACCGGGTACATGTCTTCGCTGGTGGTCATCAGGAGCGGCCACAGGTACTGGTTCCAGCCGTAGATGAACTGGATCACGAACAGCGCCGCGATCGAGGTGCGCGACAGCGGCACCAGGATGTCCTTGAAGAAACGCATCGGGCCGGCGCCGTCGATGCGCGCGGCCTCCACCAGCTCGTCGGGCACGGTCAGGAAGAACTGGCGAAACAGGAACGTGGCCGTGGCCGAGGCGATCAGCGGCAGCGACAGGCCGGCGTAGCTGTTGAGCAGGCCCAGGTCGGCCACCACCTTGTAGGTGGGCAGGATGCGCACCTCCACGGGCAGCATCAGCGTCACGAAGATGGCCCAGAAGCACAGCATCTTGAACGGGAAGCGGAAGTACACGATGGCGAACGCCGACAGGAGCGAAATGGCGATCTTGCCCACCGTGATGATCATGGCCACGACGAAGCTCACCCACATCATGTGCAGCGCCGTGGTGTTGGAGCCGAGCTTGCCTGAACCGAGCAGCGCGGCCTGGTAGTTCTCCCACAGGTGGGCACCGGGCAAGAGCGGCATGGGCGACTGCACGACCGCCTCGGAGGTGTGCGTGGAGGCGACGAACGCCAGGTACAGGGGAAAGGCGACGATGCACACCCCCAGCACCAGCACGGCGTGGGAGAGGAAGGTCAGCCAGGGATTGCGGTCAACCATGGGGGCCTCAGTATTGGACTTTTTTCTCGACGTAGCGGAACTGCACCACCGTCAGCGCGATGACGATGAACATCAGGATCACCGACTGCGCGGCCGACCCGCCCAGATCCAGCGCCTTGAAGCCGTCCTGGTACACCTTGTAGACCAGGATGGAGGTCGACTGCCCCGGCCCGCCCTGCGTGGCGGCGTCGATGATGCCGAAGGTGTCGAAGAAGGCGTAGACGATGTTGATCACCAGCAGGAAGAAGGTGGTGGGCGAGAGCAGCGGCAGCTGGATGTTCCAGAAGCGCCGCCAGGGGCCGGCGCCGTCGATGGAGGCGGCCTCGATCAGCGCCTTGGGGATGGACTGCAGTCCGGCCAGGAAGAACAGGAAGTTGTACGAAATCTGCTTCCACACCGATGCCATGATGATCAGCGCCATGGCCTGGCGGTCGTTCATCATGCTGTTCCATTCGTAGCCCAGCTTGCCCAGATAGTAGGTGACCACGCCTATGGACGGCGACAGCAGGAACACCCACAGCACGCCCGCGATCACCGGCGCCACGGCGTAGGGCACGATGAGCAGCGTCTTGTACAGCATGGCGAAGCGCACGATGCGGTCGGCAAAAATGGCCAGTACGAGCGCCAGCGCGATGCCGATGCCGGCCACCAGCACCGAGAACAGCGCCGTGCGCTGGAACGAGCCCAGGTACGACGGGTCATCGAACAGGTTGATGAAGTTCGCCAGGCCCACCCATTCGGTGCTCATGCCGAAGGCGTCCTCCTGCTGGAACGACTGCAGCACCGCCTGCGCCGCGGGCCAGAAAAAGAACACGCTGATGATGGCTAGCTGCGGCGCGATGAGCACCCAGGGCAGCCACGACGAGCGGAAAAGAACGCGTTTTTCCATGGTGGTGAACAAAACAAAAAAACCGCCGTGGGCCTGGCAGGCCCGCGGGCGGTGGATGGGCGTGCGCCGGAGATTACTTCTTGTACGACTTCTCGAAGCGTGCCAGCAGTTCGTTGCCGCGCGAGACGATCGCGTCCAGCGCTTCCTTGGCGGTCTTCTTGCCGGACCAGATCTGTTCGGTTTCCTCGTCCTCGATGGTGCGGATCTGCACGTAGTTGCCCAGGCGGATGCCGCGCGAGTTGTCGGTCACCTTGCGCACCATCTGGTTCACGGCCACGTCGGTGCCAGGGTGCTTTTCATAGAAGCCGGATTTGTCCGTCAGGTCGTACGCGGCCATGGTGATGGGCAGGTAGCCGGTGCGCTGGTGGCTGGCGGCCTGCACCTTGGTCTGCGAGATGAACTCGAAGAATTTCGCCACGCCCTTGTACTTCTCGGGCGTCTTGCCGGCCATGACCCACAGCGATGCGCCGCCGATCACGGTGTTCTGCGGCGCACCCTTGACGTCCGGGTAGTAAGGCATGGGGGCGATGCCGTAGGCGAACTTGGCGTTCTGGGCGACGCTGCCGTAGAAGCCCGACGAGGTCTGGATCATGGCGCATTCGCCCGAGGTGAACGAGGCCTGGGCATCGGCATTGCGGCCCTTGTAGACGAACTCGCCTTCCTTGGCGAGCTTGGCCAGGTTCTCGAAGTGGCGCACGTGCAGCGGCGAGTCGATCTTCAGGCGCGCCTTGTAGCCGTCGGCACCCAGGCCGTTCTTGTGCGTGGCGAATTCCACGTTGTGCCAGGTGGAGAACGATTCGAGCTGAGTCCAGCCCATCCACGCCAGCGTCATCGGGCAGCTGTGACCGCTTTCCTTGAGCTTCTTGGCGGCCTCGAAGACCTCGGGCCAGGTGGCGGGTGCCTTGTCGGGGTTCAGGCCGGCCTTCTTGAAGGCGTCCTTGTTGTAGTAGAACACCGTGGTCGAGCTGTTGAACGGCATGCTCAGCATCTGGCCGTTGGGCGCCGTGTAGTAGCCGGCCACGGCGGGGATGTACCCCGCCGGGTTGAAATCGGCGCCCGCGTCTTTCATGACCTTGCCCACCGGCACGGTGGCCCCCTTGCTGGCCATCATGGTGGCCGTGCCCACTTCGAACACTTGCAGGATGTCGGGCGCGTTGCCCGAGCGGAAAGCGGCGATGGCCGCTGTCATGCTCTCGGGGTACGAGCCCTTGAACGTGGGCACCACCTTGTATTCCGTCTGGCTTTCGTTGAATTCCTTGGCCAGGTCGTTGACCCAGTCGTTGTTCACCGAGGTCATCGAATGCCACCACTGGATTTCGGTCTGCGCTTGCGCGGCGAAGCCGGTGGCGAGCAGGGCGGTGGCCAGGGCCAGGTGCTTGAATTGCATGGTTTCTCCTCAGAAAGGGGCTAAAGGCTTCGGTTCACACGATGAACCTGTTGCATGACAGTCGTGTGACGTTGTCGCATACGCAAAATGCAGCAACAACCGGGTAAACCCGCCGGTCGGAAGTGGCACCGATTGTGACATTCGCATAACGCTGTCACGGCCAATTCACCCATGGCGGAGCATGGCTCTGCAATTGCCTGGATGCCAGCAAGGATTTGTGCACTGCACAATGATGGCGCTTCCTTTTTTCGTTCGCAATGCCCCACGCGGGGTATCACCCTGGGTTACCAAGCCATGGCCAAGACTTCTCTGGATAAAAGCAAGATCAAGTTTCTGTTGCTCGAGGGCGTTCACTCTTGTTCGGTGGATGCGCTGCACGCCGCCGGCTATTCCCAGGTCGAGCTGCTGCCCGGCGCGCTGGAGGGCGACGAGCTCAAGCGCAAGATTGCCGATGTGCACTTTATCGGCGTGCGCTCGCGCACCCAGCTGACGGCCGAGGTGCTGGCGCACGCGCACAAGCTGGTGGCCATTGGCTGTTTCTGCATCGGCACCAACCAGGTGGATCTGAACGCCGCGCGCGAGAAGGGCATTGCCGTCTTTAATGCGCCGTACTCCAACACCCGCTCGGTGGCCGAGCTGGTGCTGGCCGAGGCCATCCTGCTGCTGCGCGGCATTCCCGAGAAGAACGCCGCGGCGCACCGCGGCGGCTGGCTCAAGAGCGCCACCAACGCCTTTGAGATCCGGGGCAAGACGCTGGGCATCGTGGGCTACGGCTCCATCGGCACGCAGCTGTCGGTGCTGGCCGAGAGCCTGGGCATGCACGTGCAGTTCCACGACGTGGTCGCCAAGCTGCCGCTGGGCAACGCGCGCCAGGCGGCCAGCCTCGATGAACTGCTGGCCACCAGCGACATCGTCAGCCTGCACGTGCCCGACCTGCCTTCGACCAAGTGGATGATCAAGGCGGCCGAGATCGCGCGGTTGAAGCCGGGCGCCATCCTGATCAACGCCGCGCGCGGCACGGTGGTCGAGATCGAGCCGCTGGCGCAGGCCATCCGCGACAAGAAGCTGCTGGGCGCGGCGATCGACGTGTTCCCGGTCGAGCCCAAGAGCACCAAGGACGAGTTCGTCTCGCCGCTGCGCGGGCTCGACAACGTCATCCTCACGCCGCACATCGGCGGCTCGACCATGGAGGCGCAGGCCAACATCGGCCTGGAGGTGGCGCACAAGCTCATCACCTACAGCGACAACGGCACCAGCACCTCGTCGGTCAACTTCCCCGAGGTGGCGCTGCCCGCGCACCCGGGCAAGCACCGCCTGCTGCACATCCACCGCAACGTGCCCGGCGTGCTGTCGCAGATCAACCGCATCCTGTCGGACAACGACATCAACATCGGCGGGCAGTACCTGCAGACCAACGAGGCCATCGGCTACGTGGTGATCGACCTGGACGCGCGCTCGTCCGACCTGGCGCTGGAGAAGCTGGCCCAGGTGCCGGGCACCATCCGTTGTCGCGTACTCTTTTGAAATACTATTGAAGTAGTAGCTTGCTGCGCCCGTAATACGGGCGTTTGAGCCGTTTTTCATTCAAAAATTGGCGCGGTACCTGCTTGCTGCACGGCAAGGGGGTATCGCGCCTTAGAATTTCCAGCCCCAAGGCATAAGGGCGCCGCGCGCCCAACCCAGGTTGCTCCCCATGAATGTTCCGATCGAGCTGGCCGTCTTGCAGCAAGCCGCAGGCGCCGAGCCCGCCCGCCTGCGCGAGATCCCCTACAACTACACCTCGTTCTCCGACCGCGAGATCGTCATCCGCCTGCTTGGCCACGAGGCCTGGGCCGTGCTCGACCTGCTGCGCCGCGAGCGCCGCACCGGCCGCTCGGCGCGCATGCTCTACGAGGTGCTGGGCGACATCTGGGCCGTGCAGCGCAACCCCTACCTGCAGGACGACCTGATCCACACACCCGCGCGCCGCAAGGCCCTGGTGGACGCGATGCGCCACCGCATGGGCGAGATCGAGAAGCGCCGCACGCCGGACGAGAACCTGGAGCGCGACCGCCGCGTGGGCCAGCTGATGGAGGCGGCCAACCGCGCCATTGCCGAGTTCGACGCCACGCTGGTCGAGGTGGCCGCCCTGCGCAAGAGCGTGGAAAAGCGCCTGGGCCGCCATACGGCCAGGGACAACATCAAGTTCGACGGGCTCTCGCGCGTCAGCCATGTGACCGACGCCACCGACTGGCGCGTGGAGTTTCCCTTCGTCGTGCTTACGCCCGACACCGAGGCCGAGATGGCGGGGCTGGTAGCGGCCTGTATCGAGATGGAGCTGACCATCATCCCGCGCGGCGGCGGCACGGGCTATACCGGCGGCGCCATTCCGCTCACCTGGCGCAGCGCCGTCATCAACACCGAAAAGCTCGAAGCCATGAGCGAGGTGGAGATGCGCCGCCTGCCTGGCCTCGGCCACGAGGTGGCGACGGTCTGGAGCGAGGCCGGCGTGGTGACCCAGCGCGTGGCCGATGCCGCCGAGCGCGGCGGCTACGTGTTTGCCGTCGATCCCACATCCATCGAGGCCAGCTGCATTGGCGGCAACATCGCGATGAACGCCGGCGGCAAGAAGGCCGTGCTGTGGGGCACGGCGCTGGACAACCTGGCGAGCTGGCGCATGGTCACGCCCGATGCCGAGTGGCTTGAAGTCACGCGCATCAACCACAACCTGGGCAAGATCCACGACGTGGAGGTGGCCAGCTTCGAGCTGGCCTACTTCCAGGCCGACGGCAAGACCCCGATCCGCACCGAGCGCCTGGACATCCCCGGCAAGTCCTTCCGCAAGGAAGGCCTGGGCAAGGACGTGACGGACAAGTTCCTCGCCGGCCTGCCGGGCGTGCAGAAAGAGGGTACGGATGGCTTGATCACCAGCGCGCGCTGGATCGTGCACCGCATGCCGGCGCACACGCGCACCGTGTGCCTGGAATTTTTCGGCTCCGCCAAGCTGGCCGTGCCCAGCATTGTCGAGATCAAGGACTTCATGTTCGCCGAGCAAAAGCGCAGCGGCGTGCTGCTGGCCGGCCTGGAACACCTGGACGACCGGTACCTGAAGGCCGTGGGCTACGCGACCAAGAGCAAGAAGGGCGCGGGCCGCCTGCCCAAGATGGTCCTGGTCGGCGACATAGTGGGCGACGACCCCGACGCCGTGGCGCGCGCCACCGCCGAGGTGGTGCGCATCGCCAACTCGCGCGAGGGCGAGGGCTTCACGGCCGTCAGCAGCGAGGCGCGCAAGAAGTTCTGGCTCGACCGCAAGCGCACGGCAGCCATCTCCAGGCACACCAACGCCTTCAAGATCAACGAGGACGTGGTCATTCCGCTGCCGCGCATGGCCGAGTACACCGACGGCATCGAACGCATCAACATCGAACTGAGCCTGCGCAACAAGCTGGCGCTGTGCGACGCGCTGGCGGCGTTCTTTGCGCGCGGCGACCTGCCGCTGGGCAAGTCCGACGACGCGCAGGGTATCTCGGCGGCCGAGCTGCTGGGCGACCGCGTGGCGCAGGCGCAAGGCCTGGTGGCCGAGGTGCGCGCGCTGTGGCAGGGCTGGCTGGACGGCGTGGCCGCGCTGTTTCCGCAGCTGCAGGATCATTCGCTGCGCGCCAGCTGGAAGGCGCAGCTGCAAAAGCCGCTGGCGCAGATTTTTGCCGGCGCCGCGTTCGAGCCCATCCTGAGGGAAGCCGCCGCCATCCACCAGAAGGTACTCAAGGGCCGTGTCTGGGTGGCGCTGCACATGCACGCGGGCGATGGCAACGTGCACACCAATATCCCGGTCAACAGCGACGACTACGCCATGCTGCAGACCGCGCACGAGGCGGTGGGGCGCATCATGGAGCTGGCGCGCAGCCTTGATGGCGTGATTTCTGGCGAGCACGGCATCGGTATCACCAAGCTGGAATTTTTGACCGACGCCGAGCTGGCGCCGTTTGCCGAGTACAAGCGCCGCGTCGATCCGCAAGGGCGCTTCAATCGCGGTAAATTGCTACGAAACCAAGAGCTGCTTACGCTTTCTGGTAAAGCGGAAGATCCTGATTTTTCTCATAAAAATACACGCCGCTCGCTGCCCTTTGCCGACCTGACCAACGCCTACACACCCAGCTTTGGCCTGATGGGCTACGAGTCGCTGATCATGCAGCAGAGCGACATCGGCAGCATCGTCGCCAGCGTCAAGGACTGCCTGCGCTGCGGCAAGTGCAAGCCGGTGTGCGCCACGCACGTGCCGCGCGCCAACCTGCTGTACAGCCCGCGCAACAAGATCCTGGCCACCTCGCTGCTGGCCGAGGCCTTTCTGTACGAGGAGCAGACGCGCCGGGGCATCTCCAGCCACCACTGGCAGGAGTTCGAGGACGTGGCCGACCACTGCACCATCTGCCACAAGTGCTTCAACCCCTGCCCGGTCAAGATCGACTTCGGCGACGTGACCATGGCCATGCGCAACCTGCTGGTCAAGATGGACAAGAAGAGCTGGCGCGCCGGCAACAAGCTGGCCATGGCCATGCTCAACTCGACCGAGCCGCGCACCATCAACGTGCTGCGCGCCGGCATGGTGAACGTGGGCTTCCCGGCGCAGCGCCTGGCGGTGGACGTAATGAAAGGCATCGCCAAGGCGCAGACCGCGCGCCCGCCGGCCACGGTGGGTGCCGCGCCGATCAAGGAGCAGGTGATCCACTTCGTCAACAAGAAGCTGCCCGGCGGCCTGCCGACGAAGACGGCGCGCGCGCTGCTGGACATCGAGAACAAGGACTACGTGCCCATCATCCGCGACCCGGAGATCAGCGCGGATTCCGAGGCAGTGTTCTACTTCCCCGGCTGCGGCTCCGAGCGCCTGTTCAGCCAGGTGGGCCTCGCCACGCAGGCCATGCTGTGGCACGCCGGCGTGCAGACCGTGCTGCCGCCCGGCTACCTGTGCTGCGGCTACCCGCAGCGCGGCAACGGCCTGCAGGACAAGGCCGACAAGATGATCACCGACAACCGCGTGCTGTTCCACCGCGTGGCGACCACGCTGAACTACCTGGACATCAAGACCGTGGTGGTGTCGTGCGGCACCTGCTACGACCAGCTGCAGGGCTACGAATTCGACAAGATCTTCCCCGGCAGCCGCATCATGGACATCCACGAATTCTTGCTGGAGAAGGGCATCACCCTGCCTGCGGGCCAGGGCGGCTACCTGTACCACGAGCCCTGCCACAACCCGATGAAGCAGGGCGACTCGATGCAGACCGTGCGCGCGCTGGTGGGCGACAAGGTGCTCAAGAGCGAGCGCTGCTGCGGCGAATCGGGCACGCTGGGCGTCTCGCGCCCCGACGTGTCCACCCAGGTGCGCTTTCGCAAGACCGAAGAAATCCGCAAGGGCGAGGCCGCCTTGCGCGCCAGCGGCGCCGTGGGCGCGCAGGACAACATCAAGATGCTGACCAGCTGCCCCAGCTGCCTGCAGGGCGTGTCGCGCTACGAGAACGACCTGACCACCGGCCTGCTGGAGGCCGACTACATCGTGGTCGAGATGTGCAAGCAGATCCTGGGCGACAACTGGCTGCCAGAGTACGTGGCGCGCGCCAACGCCGGCGGCATAGAAAGGGTTCTGGTGTGACGCAGCACGACTGTCCCCTGTGCAGCGCCGACGGCGGCCTGCTCGTCTGGCGCGGCGCGCGCGTGCGCGTCATCCATGCGCAGGAGGCGGGTTTCCCGGCCTTCTACCGCGTGATCTGGAACGCCCACGCGGCGGAGTTTTCCGACCTGGACGCGCCGGATCGCCTGCACTGCATGCAGGCCGTGGCCATCGTCGAGGAGGTGCTGCGCGCGCAGCTGCAGCCCAGCAAGATCAACCTGGCGGCGCTGGGCAACGTCGTGCCGCACCTGCACTGGCACGTGATTGCGCGGTTCGACTGGGACAGCCACTTTCCCGCACCCGTCTGGGCCGCAGCCCAGCGCCCCAGCGCGCCCGAACTGGAGCAGGCTTTGCACGCGCGCCTGGAGCAGGTGCACGCCGACATGTGCCGGCGCCTGGACGCCTGGGCCGCAGGCCACTGACCCGGCCCCGCGATATCCGTTTTTTGCAGGGGCTATGCGCAACCGGGGACAATCCCCGCATGCCCACTGCCGGTGGGTTTGCAGTCCAACCCTTGTCCCATGCCCGGCCTGACCAGAAACACCCCGGTTCCCCAGTCCATCACCGTGCACGAGCAATCGCGCGTGCTGGAGGTGGTGTTCGCCGGTGGCGCGGCGTTTCGCCTCCCGTTCGAGCTGCTGCGCGTGTACTCGCCTTCTGCCGAGGTGCAGGGCCACGGGCCCGGGCAGGACGTGCTGCAGACCGGCAAGCGCGACGTTACGCTGCTGGACCTGGAGCCCGTGGGCAACTACGCGGTCAAACCGGTTTTCTCCGACGGGCACGACAGCGGCATCTTCACCTGGGACTACCTGCACGAGCTGGGCCAGAACCAGGACAGCCTGTGGCAGCGCTACCTGCAGCGCCTGCAGGAAGCGGGGCTTGACCGCGACGCGCCCATGCGTCCGCCCGGCACCACGATCACCCGTACGCGCTGACGTGGCCATCCCCAATCCGTTTGCAACCTTTTTACGACACTTGCCCCACGCCTGCGCGGGGTTGTCGCTATGCGCCTGGGCCTTTGACGCCTAGCATGAAACGCCATGAGCACCACACATTTCGGATTTGAAACCGTCGACGAGCAGGACAAGGCGCGCCGTGTGCGCGGCGTGTTCGATTCGGTGGCCAGCAAATACGACGTGATGAACGATCTGATGTCCGGTGGATTGCACCGCGCCTGGAAGGCCTACACCGTGATGGTGGCCAACCTGCGCGAAGGCGACCAGGTACTCGACATCGCCGGCGGCACAGGCGATTTGGCGCTGGCTTTCTCCAAGAAGGTGGGCGCTACCGGCCGCGTGGTGCATACCGACATCAACCAGGCCATGCTCAGCGTGGGGCGCGACCGGCTGATCGATAAGGGTGTGGTGCTGCCCACGCTGGTGTGCGATGCCGAGCACCTGCCGTTTGCCGACAACCACTTCGATCTGGTCAGCGTGGCCTTCGGCCTGCGCAACATGACGCACAAGGACGCGGCGCTGCGCGAGATGTGCCGCGTGCTCAAGCCGCGCGGGCGCCTGCTGGTACTGGAGTTCTCCAAGGTGGCCAAGCCCCTGTCCAAGGCCTACGACTGGTATTCGTTCAACGTGCTGCCGCGCCTGGGAAGCATGGTGGCGGGCGACGCCGACAGCTATCGCTACCTGGCCGAATCGATCCGCATGCACCCGGGCCAGGAAGAGCTCAAGAGCCTGATGCGGCAAAGCGGCTTCGGCCATGTGGACTATCACAACATGACAGGCGGCGTAGTGGCCCTGCACGTCGGCATCAAGTGCTGAGCCGTCATCTGGAACCCACCATCCTTTTGGAGCAGACATGATGAAACTCTGGTCAGTGATTCTGATTGCCATGCTGGCAATCGCCCATCCCGATGCCGAGGCCAGGCGCCTGGGCGGCGGCAAGTCCATGGGACGGCAGTCCACCAACGTGATGCAGCGCGACGCGGCCAGGCCGCCTGCCGCGCCCGCCGGCGCGCCGGCGCAAAACGCCGCCAGCAACAGCGCGGCCAAGCCCGCAGCTGCGCCGGGTGCCGCAGCCGCTCCCAAGAAGCCCTGGGGCGCGATGCTGGGCGGCCTGGCCGCAGGCCTGGGCCTGGCCTGGCTGGCCAATTCGCTGGGGCTGGGCGCGGAGTTCGCGCAGTTTCTGATGTTCGGCCTGCTGGCCCTGGTCATCATGGCGGTGGTGGGCATGGTGCTGCGCGCGCGCAAACCGGCGCCGGCGCAGCGCGCCGGCCAGGCACCGTTCGCCTTTCAGGGCGCGGGCAGCGCGCCGGCGGCGCAGGCGCCCATGCCCACCCAGTACAACCCCGACAAGGTGGGCAACGATGCATCGGCGCGCCCCTGGGAGCGCTCCAGCATGGCGTTTCAGGCGCCTGGCAATGGCGGCAGCGGCGGTTCGATGATCGGCTCGGCCCTGTCCGGCTCGCAGAACTGGGGCGTGCCGTCCGATTTTGACGTGGCGGGCTTTCTGGCCGCGGCCAAGCGCAACTTCACCACGCTGCAGTCGGCCTGGGACCGCTCGGACATCGACACGCTGCGCTCCATGATGACCGACAGCATGGTCGGCGAGATCCGCACCCAGCTGGCCGAGCGTGAGCAGCACCGCGACGGCGCGCAGCCCAACCAGACCGATGTGCTGATGCTGGAGGCGCAGCTGCTGGGCATCGAGGACCTGGGCGACGCCTACATGGCCAGCGTCGAGTTCTCGGGCATGATCCGCGAGGAGCCATCGGCCGGCCCCAGTCCGTTCCGCGAGGTCTGGAACATGACCAAGCCCAAGGACGGCAAGAGCGGCTGGCTGGTCGCCGGGCTGCAGGCGCTGCAGTAATCGCGGGGCAGGTGCCGCGAAAAGTCGCGCGCCGCATGGCGTTAAGGCAACGCTGAATAAGTCCCTCGCGTGTCGCGCATCCCTGCTTTGGGGCGGTCTGCGGCGTTGCAAATCCTCGCAATAGCTACGGCTATTGCTGCGGTTTGCGCCTTGCATCCCATCCCAAACCAGGGCGCGCACCATCGCGGCGACTTATTCAGCGTCGCCCTAAATACACCGCGCGAGGCGTGATAATCGGGGGTTATGGCAACACAGTCCCCTTTTTCGTTTCTGGGCGGTTTCTTCGAACGCGTGGCAACCAGCGTGCAGCCGCCGGCGTGGCTGGTGCACGAGGTGCAGCACCGCGTGGTGCTGTTCCTCAACCATGTACTGATGCAGGAGCGCGAGGCCATGGACAGGCTGATGCGCCAGCAGGGGCGTGTGGCGCGTGTGCAGTGGCGTGGCTTTTTCATGGCGCTGCAGGTCACGCCTGCAGGCCTGCTCGATCTGGCCGCGTCCGAGGCGCAGCCTGATCTGCGCCTGGAGGTCTGCGACACCTCGCCGCTGGCGCTGGCCCAGGGCGCGCTGCGCGGCGACAAGCCGGCGATCCGCATCGAGGGTGACGTGCAGCTGGCCGCCGACATCAACTGGCTGGTCGACAACGTGCGCTGGGACGCCGAGGAAGACCTGGCGCGCCTGATCGGCGATGCACCGGCGCACGCCCTGGCGTCCGTTGCCGGGCGCATCGCCGGCGCGCTGCGCGGTTTTGTCGGCGCGCGCATGGCGGCCATGCCCGGGCTGGGCGCCAGCGCGGATCGCTCGCCGCCATGAGCCGGATCCTTCGGGGGGGCGTCATCCTCTGGGTGGTGCTGCGCTACGGCCTCGACGAGCTGGTGCTGTCGAGCTTCCACCATCCCTGGCTGCGGCGGCTGACACGCGTCATCACCGTGGGCCGGCGCCTGGATGCGCCGCGCGGCCAGCGCCTGCGCGAGGCGCTGGAGCGGCTGGGGCCGATCTTCGTCAAGTTCGGCCAGGTACTCTCCACGCGGCGCGACCTGATGCCGCCGGACATCGCCGACGAACTGGCGCTGCTGCAGGATCGCGTGCCGCCGTTCGACCCGCAGATTGCCGTGGCCACCATAGAGCGATCCTTTCGCCGCCCGCTGGGCGAGCTGTTCGTCTCGTTCGAGCGCATACCCGTGGCCAGCGCATCCATTGCCCAGGTGCACTTCGCCGTGATCCGCGACCGCGACGGCCGCGAGCGCGAGGTGGCCGTCAAGGTGCTGCGCCCGGGCATGCTGCCGGTGATCGAGAAAGACCTGGCGCTGATGCGCATGATGGCCGGCTGGGTCGAGAGCCTGTCGGCCGACGGCAAGCGCTTGAAGCCCCGCGAGGTGGTGGCCGAATTCGACATGTACCTGCACGACGAGCTCGACCTGATGCGCGAGGCGTCCAACGCCGCGCAGCTGCGCCGCAACATGGACGGCCTGAACCTGGTGCTGATCCCCGAGGTGTTCTGGGACTTCTGCCGCACCGACGTGATGGTCATGGAGCGCATGAAGGGCGTGCCCATCAACCAGGTCGATCGCCTGCGCGCCGCCGGCGTGGATATCTCCAAGCTGGCGCGCGACGGCGTCACCATCTTCTTCACCCAGGTGTTTCGCGACGGGTTCTTCCACGCCGACATGCACCCGGGCAACATCCAGGTCAGTCTGGACGCGGCCACCTTCGGGCGCTACATCTCGCTGGACTTCGGCATCGTCGGCACGCTGACCGAGTACGACAAGGAATACCTGGCGCAGAACTTCACGGCGTTCTTCCGGCGCGACTACAAGCGCGTGGCCGAGCTGCACATCGAAAGCGGCTGGGTGCCGGCGACCACCCGCGTCAATGAGCTCGAATCGGCGATACGCGCGGTGTGCGAGCCGTACTTCGACCGCCCGCTCAAGGAAATCTCGCTGGGCATGGTGTTGATGCGGCTGTTCCAGACCTCGCGGCGCTTTCACGTCGAGATCCAGCCGCAGCTGGTGCTGCTGCAAAAGACGCTGCTCAACATCGAGGGGCTGGGGCGCCAGCTCGATCCCGAGCTGGATCTGTGGAGCACGGCCAAGCCCTTCCTGGAGAAATGGATGCTGGAGCAAATGGGCCCGCAGCGCCTGTGGCGCGAGCTGCGCGAGCAGGCGCCGCGCTATGCCAAGGTTCTGCCCGATCTGCCGCGCCTCGTGTACGACTACCTGCGCCAGGGCCACCAGGGCGCATCCGGCCCGCTGCAGGAGCTGCTGGCCGAGCAGCGGCGCACCAACCGCCTGCTGCAGAGCCTGATCTACGGCGGCCTGGGCTTCGTGCTGGGACTGCTGGCGATGCAGCTCTACCTGCGTGTGCGCATTTTCTGACCGCTTTCAACCCACCCTTTCCATCACTTTCTGTCCAGGAGTACCAGCGTGCTGCTCTTCATGGTGATTGCCTATCTGTTCTGCACCATCGGCATCGGCCTGTGGGCCGCCAAACGGGTCAAGAACACGGCGGACTTCGCGATTGCGGGGCGCCACCTGCCCATGTACATGATCATCACGACCACGTTCGCCACGTGGTTCGGCTCCGAAATCGTGCTCGGCGTGCCGGCCAAGTTCATCGAGGGCGGCCTGCACGCCGTGGTCGAGGATCCGTTCGGCGCCGGCATGTGCCTGATCCTGGTGGGCCTGTTCTTTGCCGGCAAGCTCTACCGCATCACGCTGCTCACCATCAGCGACTACTACCGCGAGCGCTACGGCCGCGCGGTGGAAGTGATCTGCTCGCTGATCATCATGCTCAGCTACCTGGGCTGGGTGTCAGCCCAGGTCACGGCGCTGGGGCTGGTGTTCAACCTGCTATCGGGCGGCGCCGTCAGCATTCCGATGGGCATGACGATAGGCGTCGTCTCCATCCTCATCTACACGCTGTGGGGCGGCATGTGGTCGGTGGCCATCACCGACTTCATCCAGATGATCATCCTGGTGCTGGGCCTGGTGGCGCTGGCCTGGTTTGCCGCCGGCATGGCGGGCGGCGCCGGCAAGGTGATCGACCTGGCCACCAGCCGCGATCTGTTCAAGTTCTGGCCCGAGCCGAGCTGGCACGAGATCATCTTCTTCTTCGGCGCGGCCATCACCATGATGCTGGGCTCCATCCCGCAGCAGGACGTGTTCCAGCGCGTCATGTCGGCCAACTCGGAGCGCGCAGCCGTGCACGGCACGGTGATTGGCGGCACAGCCTACATCTTCTTTGCCTTTGTCCCCATGTTCCTGGTGGCCAGTGCGCTCATCGTCATGCCCGAGCAGACGGCCGCGCTGCTTCAGGATGACCCGCAGAAGGTGCTGCCCACGCTGGTCATGGAGCGCATGCCCATCGTCATGCAGGTGCTGTTCTTCGGTGCGCTGCTGTCGGCCATCAAGTCGTGCGCATCGGCCACGCTGCTGGCGCCCAGCATCACGTTCACCGAAAACATCTGGCGCCAGTTCCGCGGCAACGAGGCCAGCGACCGCGAGAGCCTGCTGACCATGCGCATCAGCGTGCTGGTGTTTGCCATCTGTGTGCTGGTGTATTCGATCAAGATGGAGGGCACGCCCATCTATGAGCTGGTCTCCAGCGCCTACCAGGTGCCTCTGGTTGGCGCCTTCATCCCGCTGGTGTTCGGCCTGTACTGGAAGCGCGCCAGCACCCAGGGGGCGCTGTGCGCCGTGGTGCTGGGCATTGGCGTGTGGCTGGTGTTCATGCTCACGCCCGCCTGGAGCGAGGCCTTTCCGCAGCAGCTCGCCGGCCTGGCGGCGGCCGTTGCCGGCATGGTGGCCGGCTCGCTGGCGCCGCAGATGCTGCGCAACCGCCGTATGCCGCACCGCCATGTCGTGGGTGTCGAGGACTGAAAATCTGCCGCGCCGCCTATAATTGCAGGCTTTGCACTTTTTCTTCGCGCAATGCCTATTTATGCCTACAAATGTGGCGCCTGCGGCCATGCCAAGGACGTGCTGCAGAAAATCTCGGACGCCCCGCTGACCGTGTGCCCGGCCTGCGGCGCCGAGGCGTTCGCCAAGCAAGTCACGGCGGCGGGTTTTCAGCTCAAGGGTTCGGGCTGGTACGTCACGGACTTTCGCGGGGGTAGCGGCGGCGCCAATGCCAGCGCCAGCGCCCCTGCCGCCGCCAAGAGCGACGGCTCCAGCGAGGCCGCCAAGCCGGCTGCGGACGCCGGCGCCGGCACGACCAGCCCCGCAACGGGCGCCGCGAGCTGACACCGCCCATGGCTGCCCTGCGCAAGTGGTTGTTCACCGGCCTGCTGGTGGTCGTGCCCGGTGTCATCACCGCGTGGGTGCTCAACTGGATCATCGGCGCGCTCGACCAGACGCTGGCCATCCTGCCCGACGCCTGGCAGCCCGACAAGCTGCTGGGCCTGCACCTGCCCGGCTTCGGCGTGCTGCTCACGCTGGCCATACTGCTGACCGTGGGCGCCCTGGCCAGCAACTTCGCCGGGCGCAAGCTGGTGGTCTGGGGCGACCGGCTGGTCAGCCGCATCCCGGTGGTGCGTTCGATCTATTCGAGCGTCAAGCAGGTGTCGGACACACTGTTTTCCGAGAGCGGCAACGCGTTTCGCACCGCCGTGCTGGTGCAGTGGCCGCGCGAGGGCGTGTGGACCGTGGCCTTCGTCACCGGCGCGCCTTCGGGCGAGGTGGCGGCCTACCTGCGCGACGAGTTCGTCAGCGTCTACGTGCCGACCACGCCCAACCCGACCAGCGGCTATTTCATCATCGTGCGCAAGAGCGATTGCATCGAGTTGGAAATGAGCGTGGACGCAGCGCTCAAGTACATCGTCTCCATGGGGGTGGTGGCGCCGCCCGACCTCGTTTCCGTGGAACTGGACAAATAACCCTTTTTTTGACGCGCCCCGCGCGGGCGCAGGAAGACTATCGACCATGGCCATGCGCTCTGAATACTGCGGTCTCGTGACCGAAGCCCTGATGGGCCAAACCGTTACCCTGTGCGGCTGGGTGAACCGCCGCCGCGACCACGGCGGCGTGATCTTCATCGACCTGCGCGACCGCGAAGGCTACGTGCAGGTGGTCTGCGACCCCGACCGCCCCGAGATGTTCAAGGTGGCCGAGGACGTGCGCAACGAATTCTGCGTGCAAGTCAAGGGCCTGGTGCGCGCGCGCCCCGCCGGCACTACCAACGACAAGCTCAAGAGCGGCCAGATCGAGGTGCTGTGCCAGGAACTGGTGGTGCTCAACGCCTCCGTCACGCCGCCGTTCCAGATGGACGACGACAACCTGTCCGAGACCACGCGCCTGACGCACCGCGTGATGGATCTGCGCCGCCCGGCCATGCAGCGCAACATGATGCTGCGCTACAAGACGGCGATCCAGGTGCGCAACTTCCTCGACAAGGAAGGTTTCATCGACATCGAAACCCCCATGCTCGGCAAGAGCACGCCCGAGGGCGCGCGCGACTACCTCGTGCCCAGCCGCGTGCACGACGGCCAGTTCTTCGCGCTGCCGCAGTCGCCCCAGCTCTACAAGCAGATGCT